>Ga0189292_10044_pt1 | contig 77364 bp, 89 predicted proteins | sample UW1oraminimetaG_FD_130317 | JGI IMG/M metagenome (GOLD analysis project Ga0189292, IMG submission 130317) | Marine microbial communities from the Costa Rica Dome - UW179A-orange mini metaG | ecosystem: Environmental > Aquatic > Marine > Oceanic > Photic zone | place: Costa Rica: the Eastern...
ACCCACTCGCAGAACTGCTGCCAGCCATTAGCGCCGGAGCGCTGCTGAATGGTGGTGGTCATGAGAACGGGAAAGAATGTCTCCGAGGAGACGGTTACGGAAGGGCAGGAAGCCCTGCCACCCAGGATTGTAAAGCAACATTGCGCAAGATGTCGCTTGCTTTATGAAGCCGACATGAAGAACCATTGAGACCTCGCTCAGGCGCGGCCCACACAAAGGGGCGACCCCTAAAGGATCGCTTAAGATTCTCAGGTTGTGTCTCGGGAGACGCTCGTGGTCCTGATTCGTTGGTTGATCGAAGGGCAGCGTCTTGAGGCAACCGTCCCCACCAAGGATGCGCGCCACAGGCGACATGAATTGGAAGCTCAGGGTGCGGTTGTTTATTGGAGTGAACGTCTGGTCGAAGCTGGCTGAACACCCACACTGGAACCACCAACAACCGCTGCGGCCATGCACCCGTCTTCAGCCCCCGCCGTTCGATCGCTGGCCATCGCTTTCAGCGCCTTGATGACTGCTGTGCTGATCAGTGCATGTCAGAAGAAGAGCGACATGCAGCCGTCAACAGACAGCAGTCGTGATGCACAGATCAGTGAGCTAAACACCCGTCTTGACCAGCTTGAACAACGGGTCAACAAGGAAATGGCTGGCAGTGACGACAGTGGAGAGCGAGTCCCCCCTGGACCGATTAAATCAATCACATTCCGCAGCGGGACCGCCGACGACCGGCTGCGGATCTACTGGGAAAACGGAAAGGTCAGTAGCCTGCCCTGCACCCTCGAGCAAGGCACCTGGGCCTGTGGATGATCCTGCTCAGCAGGAGTGGGGCGACAGTGATAACAAGACATGCCTTCCCAGCTTCGAGAAACACCATTCACAAACCATCGGCATCAAGCTGTTGACCCGTTCAGGGAACCCATGAACCGAGTGCTGACTACGACCACCGGACTTGCCCTCGCACTGGGAGGCATCGGTGCCATAAAAGCAGCAGCCTCCCTACCCCTCGCACAGCCCAAGGCAGCAAACCTCGCAAGAATGAGGGCGGAATCGATGAACGGAGGGCTCGCGTCCTACCGCGCGGCAGCCTGCATGTATGAAACAGGAGCGAGCTCATGCCTGATCTCTAAATCGGACCAGGGTTTTCTGTTCGGCTTCCGCGGCGGTCCACCAGGCTGGGAGCGGCAATCACCCCCAAGTCCCACTCTGGAAACAAGAGTTCTCGTCTCACCTAACGGAGAGAGAATCCTGGCTGTTCCTTACAACGGCCCGATCCGATGAGCCCACTGGTCAACGGACCACAACGGATTAGTTGACAGACGCTGATGCTCTGACTCCGATAGAAGTGACTTCCTAAAGGTCATGAAACTCTCTTCTTTAACGGCCCTGGCTGTGATAGCTGGAACAGGCTTCCTTGCAGGCGCACCTGTCATGGCACAGGCAGGCGTTCCAGCGTCACAAGTGCGTGCATTGAATCTGGCGCGCAATACAGCTGTGACCGAAAACGGTGGACTCAGCGTTTACCGCCCCCAGCCCTGCATGTTCCAAACCAGCTCGGGCGGCGGCGATTGTCTTGTGGACGACTCCCCCAGCGGTTACACCTTCAGCTTCCTTGGTGGAGATCCGGGTTGGCCTGAAGACGGCAGCGATGCCACCACAGAAACCGAAATTCAGATCTCTCCTGACGGTCGCAGTGTCCTCAGCATCATTTACAACGGTTCGCCTCGCTGACCCCGTTTCAGCAGCAGGGCAAGGGCCTCTGTCCAGTTCTGGGACAGGGGCCACTCTTCACGGCTCGTGAGGCTGAGGGCAATGGCCTTTTCCGCGTATGCCGCTTCATTGATGAAAACGGGAATCGCCCCGTCAGGCCCCTCATAGGCAATGGTTGTTCCCTGGGCCGATACAAACAGAGGATCACCGCAGCTCAAGGGAATCCAGTCGCGATCCTGCAGCTGAGGGTGAATCAGTGCTGAAGCCTCACCTGAGGCCTGTCGAGGCAAATCAAGGCTTTTCAGGTGACGGTGGATTACTAACTGGTGGGGATAGCAGGCTTTTCCGGAGACGACGTCAGCAATGGCCAGAAACACCGCCTGAAGCGCCAAGCGCGTCTGATCAACGATGTCATGCCTGCGAACGCTCTGAGGCACAGGCCCCACTTCAATCACAAGCCCACAGGGCCAGCGCTCCACCATGAAACCCTGCTGAGCAGCATCCGCTTCATGCAGATAGACCTGTAGCCCAAGCGATGACTGGACCAGCGCTGCGAGGGCCAGATCGGCTGGCCTGCGGCCGTACACCACCAGGCAGTTGCCCATCGCAGCTGTGGTGCTATGCAAGTCAAACACGAGGTCACAGGGCCTTTGTCCCTTAGGCCCGAACTGGCTTAACAGTTCCTGAGCCCTGAGCATTTCACGATCACACTGCTCGGGATTGATCGCACACTGCTGCAGAAGGTCGGGACGGAAGGAACGATTGAGATCGCGATCGCGATAACGACGACCAACGGCACGGGCCTCCGGATTACCAATCACCGTTTGGACGACGCATCCACAGGCGTCTATCAGCTCGTTGTGAGCGACCCATTGCTCGAGGAGCCATGGAGCATTGACTTCATTGCCGTGGGTACCAGCCACCACCAGCACTCGGGGGCTTGCCATCAGGTCGCTGCACTCATCCACAGACTGAAGGACAATGCCTTGAAACGGAACCGTGATGTCGATTCCTCCGCTGATCGTTCGCAATGTGCGAAAGGGCTGGCAGTGGCAGTGGCAACGCCTGATGACAGGGCTGGGACCTGCGGATGACGAGGGCAACTACCAACGGCCGGACAGCGCTCCAATGCAAACTTCGGTGCCTGCGGCAGATGATCTTCAGGAGCGTGAACCAGACCGTCGACCGAGATTGCTGATTGGCCGCAGCTGTCCTTGGGCACATCGCGCCTGGCTGATGGTGAAACTGCGTGGTCTTGAGAGCACTCTCGGGGTGATCACCGCCAAAGCTGACCATGAGGAAGGACGATGGCGGCTCGATCCCAGCTGGCTGGGCTGCACCAGCCTCCTGGAGCTGTATCGACGCTGCGGAGCGGAACCCAGCCTGCGAGCGACGGTACCGGTGCTGGTGGATCCTGGCCGCACCGAACAGCACAAACCACACCTTCTCGGCAACGACAGCACACCACTGACCTCGGCACTTAATCGGTGGCCTGCAGCACCTGAAGCACCTGACCTGGCACCGGCCAGCCTGCAGGAACGGATCGAAAGCTGGCAGCAGCTTCTGCAGCCAGCTCTGAACGATGGGGTTTACCGCTGCGGCTTTGCGCGGAACCAATCGGCTTACAACCTGGCAAGTGCCGCCATGGACGATGCTCTTCAAGAGCTAGAAGGAAGCCTCAGGCAGGAAGGTCCATGGCTCTGCGGTGCAACCCTGACCCTTGCCGATGTGCGCCTGTTCCCGACCCTGATCCGCTGGGAGACTGTCTACTCTCCCCTGTTCGGATGCAGCGCTAGACCCTTGTGGATGCTGCCAGAACTATGGAAATGGCGACAACGGTTCCTTGCGTTACCAGGAGTGGAGGCCACCTGCGATGCCACTGCCTGGCGCCATGACTACTTCGGCGCTCTATTTCCCCTGAATCCTGGCGGAATCGTTCCGGAGGGTCCAAAGCTGAGCACACTGGTGAATAGCACCATTCCCCTGCCATGACGACCGCCGATCCCCAGTTCGACGGAATCTATGGACCTTTCACCATCACGTCGACGGACAGAGAGGAGGTCCAGCGTTACAGGATCTGCCTTCTGATCGGCGGAGTCTCCCTCAGTGTTGGACTGCTGCAATGGTGGATGGTGGGTGGTCAGTGGGCATGGCTGTGGCTTCTACCTCTTTGCATCAGCCTTGGACTGGCACTGCAGTGGATTCATATCTATCTGCGTCCACTGCATCGAGCGCTGCAGTTGTTCTGGCTGATCGGCAGTCTTGGTTGGCTGGTGCTATTGCTTCAAGCCCCAGCTAGTGAAGCCCTCAACACGTTGGCCAGCCAGCCCCTTTGGCTCCTGGCTGTTGGCCCTATGTTTGCCGCTCTCACTGGAATCGGCTTCAAGGAATTCTTCTGCTTCCGGCGTCCGGAGGCCATCGGCCTCACATTGCTGCTTCCTGTTGCTCTCCTTGGGCGTTTGCTGGGGCTGATTGGCAAGGGTCCCTGCTGGATGTTGGTGTTGTTCGCGGGGCTGCTGCTGGTCGTGCTTGCCGTTCGTAAATTCGGCATGGAGGCAGCCGCAGATGTGGGAGACAAAAGCGTGTTTGCCTATCTGGACGCCCAGCGCGAGGTCGCAGGCCCGTGAGTCTGATCAGCCTGGTTGATGCCTCCAAAGATTTCGGGATTCGCACCCTGTTCGAGGACCTCACGCTGCACATTCGCGAAGGCGACAGGGTTGGGCTAATAGGACCCAACGGAGCGGGTAAATCCACCCTTCTGAGGATTCTTTCAGGGAAAGAACCTCTTGGAGGGGGCGAGCGACGCTGCTCCTCTCGTCTGAAAATTGAGCTGGTTGGTCAGGACAGCACGGTGGATCCTGGGCTCACTGTGCTCGAACAGGTGCTGGCCGGCTGTGGAGAAAAACGGGAGCTGCTGCTGCGCTTCAGCGAGGTTTCTGAAGCGGTCGCCCGGTCTCCTGAAAACACAAGACTGATGCGGGAACTCGGTGCTCTAAGCGAGCGCATGGATGAAGAGGGGGCCTGGGGCCTTGAGCAACAGTGCCAGGAAGTGCTGCAACGCTTGGGAATTAGCGATCTTCACCGCCCTGTGGAGGATTTGTCCGGTGGCTATCGCAAGCGGGTGGGGCTGGCCTCGGCACTGGTTGCAGGCCCTGATGTACTGCTCCTGGATGAACCCACAAACCATCTGGATGCAGCGGCTGTGGAATGGCTGCAGAGCTGGCTGGATCGCTACCCGGGAGCTGTGGTGCTCGTCACCCACGACCGCTACGTACTCGACCGCGTTACTCGCCGAATTGTTGAGGTAGAGAAAGGACAAGCCTCCAGTATTGATGGGAATTACAGCGCCTATCTGCAACGAAAAGCCGACCAAGAGGTCTCAGAAGCCGCAGAAGCTGCCCGATTCAAGAGCGTGATGCGACGGGAACTGGCTTGGCTCCGCCAGGGCCCTAAAGCAAGGAGCACCAAGCAGAAAGCTCGCATCCAGCGCATCGAGGCGATGCGGGCGGCACCCTCGAAAAACAATCGCAACCAGCTGGAAATGAGCAGCGTTAGCCGTCGGATCGGCAAGCTGGCCATTGAAGTTGAGGAGCTGATGGTCACAGCAGATGGCCAGGCCGACGGCCCCGTACTTCTCAAGGATTTCACCTATAGCTTCAGTCCTGAGGACCGGGTTGGAATCATTGGACCCAATGGCAGCGGCAAATCCACCCTGCTTGACCTAATCGCCGGACGGCGACAAGCCACCGCTGGCAGCCTTCGTCTCGGGGAAACGGTGCAACTTGGTTATCTCGATCAGCACACCGATGCACTCGCAGAAGGGCGTGGACTCGAGCGCAAGGTGATCGAATTCGTCGAAGAGGCCGCATCTCGAATTGACCTGGGAGGAGAGCAACTGAGTGCCTCCCAGCTGTTGGAGCGGTTTCTGTTTCCCCCCGCTCAGCAGCACAGCCCGCTCAGCAAGTTATCAGGAGGAGAGCGAAGACGGCTGAGTCTTTGTCGGATGCTGATCCAGGCTCCCAACGTCTTGCTGCTGGATGAACCCACCAATGATCTTGATGTTCAAACGCTGAGTGTTCTCGAAGACCTGCTCGAGGACTTCCGGGGCTGTGTGGTTGTGGTCTCTCACGACCGCTACTTCCTGGATCGAACCGTAGATCGTCTGTTCTGCTTCGAGGAAGGACGTCTGCAGCGTTTTGAAGGCAACTACAGCGCCTTTCTCGACCATCGCCGGGACAAGGAAAAGATTGCTGCGGCTGGCGGCAATCGCAACCGTGCCAATGGTGAATCAACCAGTAAGGAGTCGGCTCCGAAAAACAAGGGGCCCCGGCGGCGCAGTTTCAAGGAATCGCGGGAACTGGAAACAATTGAACGTGAACTGCCTCAAATGGAGCAACGCAAAGCAGATCTGGAGCAGGCCATCTCCAGCCGCCAAGGAGACCTCACAAACCTCAGCCAGGATCTGGCCAGGCTGCTCGAAGCACTCGCAACCAGTGAAGAACGCTGGCTTGAACTCAGTGAACTGGTTCCCTGAGAGAACGCCGGCGCCGGCGTGGATGCGCCAGGTCTTCGCAGGAATAACCAACAAGAGTCGTGTTGGCATTCACCAAGGGAACAGGACAGCTCAGGGGAGTGGAGGGGCGACCACTCCAGGGAGCTGGTCTCACGACTCGACCAGCAGCTTCGGCCAGCTTCATGACAGTGGGTCTGTAATCGTCCGCTGAACGATGGAGGGCCATCTGGTCACCCATCCGACGCAGATAAAGATCATGAGACCAGAAAACTTGGTTGTGCTCGAAAGCCTCGCAGGCAGCCTGGAGTGAGCTGAAGCGCTGACTGACCAGCCCTGAAGGAGCACATTGCTTCCAGTCAAGAACCTCCTGAAAGCTCAGACCGCAGCGCCACTGTCGCTGTTCTGAGAGATAGCAGAAGTTTTCTGGACCATTCATCCAGAACATGCGTCCCTCTTCATCCATGAAGTGGCGCCCCTGTCGTTGCCTGATTCGCACCATGACCACGAACCCTGTCTTCTTTGCTCGTAGCCGAGGTCACTCGACCAGGTCATGAGTGTTGATACGGAAACGAGGTCGCATCTCTTGCGGCTGGCAGCACAGCGCAACAGCCGTATGGTGTGTGCGTCGACATTGGTTGGGACACGCCAACGACTCCATGAAATCCATCGACGAACACATCAAAAAGGACCAAAGCGAACTCGAAGCTGCCAAGGCAGAGGGCAACGACGCCAAGGTTCGCCACTTCAGCGAGGAGCTTGAGTCCCTGCAGGACTACAAGAAGGAGCATCCAGGCGACAGCCATGATCCCACTCCCATTGAGCTCTATTGCGAAAACAACCCTGAAGCTGATGAATGCCGCGTTTATGACGACTGAGTCATTCTCAACTACATGCGTTCAATAAAAAGCGGGGATCACTCCCCGTTTTTTATTGAGATACCACGATCAAGTGCTCTGCAGGATTAGCAATGCAGAGTGAATCATTGTTCTTCGTTGAAATCTGCAGGGCTGCCTGTGAGGCTGCAGACCACGGCTTCCTCAGGCTTCATCGCATGCACGCCGACGATCGGACGTCCGCGGCGGCGCAGGGCCTCGATTTGCTCGGGCGTTTGACAGCGGGCGATCAATTGGCCCTGGGAGTCGAAACAAGTGAAGAAGGTCATCGGACTTCTCTCATTACTCCCGTTATCGCCATGCCACGCACAACGCACAAGTCCTGATGCAGCAGCGAACATGGTTCGCGACAAATGAATGAACCCAAAGGCTCAGACGCCAAGCTCCACCCAGACCTGATTCAACAGCTCTTTGAGTCCTTGACCCATCACCGCTGAAATCAACAGTGGGGTTCGACCACTCATGTGTTCCAGGGCAGCCGCCAATTCGTCGCGACGTGACTCATCCAGAAGCTCAAGTTTGTTGACCACAAGCAAGCGCTGGCGATCCACCAGCCCATGGCCATAAGCCTCGAGCTCTTTCTCCACCACTTGCAGATCACCCAAGGGATCATCCGCGCCGCCATCCACCACGTGAATGAGTAAACGAGTGCGCTCGATATGACGGAGGAAATCATGTCCGAGTCCGGCTCCCTGGGCCGCACCGGCAATCAGGCCAGGGATATCAGCGAAGACCGTGCCATCACCGCTCGGACGGCGCACAACACCGAGATTCGGCACCAACGTGGTGAAGGGATAGTCGGCGATCTTGGGACGGGCTGCGGACAAGACGCTGATCAGGGTGCTTTTGCCTGCATTGGGCAGACCGATGATTCCGACCTCTGCCAGCAGCTTCAATTCGAGTTGGAGAGGCCACTCCTCTCCATCACGGCCCTCGGTGCACTTTTCAGGAGCACGGTTGCGGTTGCTCAGATAGTGGGCGTTTCCCAGACCGCCGCGGCCTCCGAACGCCACCATGAGCTGATCCCCAGGCGCGGTCAAATCACCCATGAGGATTCCCGTGGTGAGATGTCGCACCTCCGTGCCGCAGGGGACGTGAATAACCAGAGGTTGACCGGACGCACCGGTGCAGCGATTGGGACCGCCACGGCGACCGTCAGTTCCAGCAAACAAGCGCTTGTACTTGAAATCCAGCAACGTCTGGAGATTCGAGTCAGCCTCCAGGATCACGTGGGATCCATGCCCCCCATCACCTCCTGAGGGACCACCAGCTGGGACGTACTTTTCACGACGGAAGGCCACGATGCCATCACCGCCACGGCCGCCACGGACGGTGATGAGCGCCTGGTCGATGAACTGCACGAAAAGCTTCGATCGGGACCAGCCACCAACCCTAGGATCGCGGGGCACGGGAGATTGAGCTTGGCCGGCGTTCGCTTCGAGGCGCTCAGCAAGAGCTACCGAGGTCGTGGTGGTGAAAACCCCGTTGAGGTGATTCGTGATCTCTCACTATCGATTGAAGATGGCGAATTTCTGGTTCTGGTCGGTCCTTCCGGCTGCGGCAAGAGCACGTTGCTCAGGTTGATGGCAGGCCTTGAGACACCCAGCTCCGGTGAAATCCTGGTGGGGAAGCAGGCCGTAACCCAGCTGAGACCTGCCAAGCGCAATGTGGCGATGGTGTTCCAGAGCTATGCGCTCTATCCGCATCTCAGCGTTCGCGACAACCTGGGGTTTGGACTGCGTCGCAGCCACCGCCGTAGTGCCATGGAGCAGCTCCATGACCAGTTGCATCGCAGCACACGCGAACTTCCCCGCCTGCTTCAGGTTCGATCTGAACGGGAAGCGAAGGTGGAACATCGGGTGCTGGAAGTAGCCCACTCCCTCGAGTTGGATCCGCTGCTGGATCGACGACCCAAGGAGCTGTCCGGTGGTCAAAAACAACGCGTGGCCCTCGGGCGAGCCATGGCGCGGCAGCCGGATGTCTTTCTGATGGATGAACCGCTGAGCAATCTCGATGCAAAGCTGCGCGGCAGCACCCGCAATCGCATCGTGGACCTTCAGCGAAAGCTGGGTACCACCACCCTGTACGTGACCCACGATCAGGTGGAGGCGATGACCATGGGTCACCGGATCGCCGTACTCAATCAGGGTCGGCTTCAGCAGCTGGGCACACCGATGGAGCTCTACCGCTGGCCATCAAACCTGTTTGTTGCCCAATTCATCGGCAGCCCACCCATGAATGTTCTGCCAGTCCAGGTGGGTCGCAGCCAGACACTCCAGCTGGGTGAACGACGGATGAGCGTGGAGGGTCCACTCGCCATTGCACTCGAAGGCCTCGAGGGGAGACAGCTCAATGGCGGAATCCGTCCGGAAGATCTCCGGGTGGCACCTGCCACCAACCGAAACCTTCAGGCAAACGTCAGTCACAGCGAAGTGTTGGGAAATGAGCAGCTGATTACCTGCAAGCTGCTCGATGGCGATCACTTGGTGCAGGTAAGGGCCGATCCAAGCCTTAGAGCAATGCCAGGCAGTCGCATTCATCTGGATGCTGATCCGCGTGGATGGCGCCTATTTGACGACCAGGGGAACGCGATTCCCATGCCAATACCCCCATCAGAACGAGACGAGGCACCAGTGCTTCCCGATCTGAGCTGAAGGGAAATCCTCTTCAGCGCACCCAGACCACACTGCATCCGGCGCCGCCATCAGCCTGCTCGGCATCCAGCACACGCTCGACGTAAGCCAGTGAAGCCAACCAGTCGCGCAAGCCACGTTTCAGGCGACCGGTGCCGATGCCATGGATCACCCAAACAGGTCCATTGGCGCCACGCAGAACGTCATCAACAGCCGCCTCAGCCTCATGTACACGCATGCCACGCACATCAATGGTGTTGCGGGAGGTCCGCACCTCAGCAGCGCCGCTACCTCGACGAGCCTTGATCTGAACGACTGGTGCCGGGGGCTCAGGCTTGCGTCCATCAAGACTCTCCACAGCCGAGAGCTCAACGGTGCTGCGCATCACCCCGCAGCGCACGTTCAGCTGCAAGCCATCGTCGGAGACAGCCATCACCTCGGCAGCTTTGCCGAGTGCCAGCACACGGATACGATCACCCACCTCAGGGCGCCAACCGGAATGCTGTCGTCGCTCTTGCTCAGGTCGATGACGGTCCTCCAGCTTGCGCAAACGCTGACCGGCCTTCCGTGCCGTTTCACCATCGGCCTGATCATCACGGAGACGGCGGATCAGCTGACGCACTTCCTTCTGCCCTGAGCGAATGGAGCTCTCGAGGCGCTGCCTGCCCCGTTCCTGTCGTTCAGCGGAGTGTTGCTTCTGTGTCTCCCAGCGCTTCAGCAGCTCTTCATGCAGTAATTCAGTACGCGCCAAAAGGGCAGCGGCATCCTCGGCAGCCGCCTGCTGACGCTGACGCTGTTCCTCAAGACCACGAATCACGGTGTTGGCCTCTCCATCACCGCGTGGTGAGAGAAGGCTGCGAGCCTGATCGATCACATCGGCATCAAGACCAAGCCGCGTCGCGATGGCGAGAGCATTGCTTCGACCGGGAATTCCCCAGAGCAGGTGATACGTCGGAGAGAGGGTTTCACTATCGAAAGCGACCGATGCATTTTCGAAACGGGAATCGCTGTACTTGAGAGCCTTGAGCTCACCAAAGTGGGTCGTCGCCACGGTGAGCCTGGCCCGATCGGCCAGCTCCCGAAGCAGAGCAGTAGCCAGAGCACTTCCCTCGCTTGGATCGGTCCCAGCTCCCACTTCATCAAGCAGCACGAGAGCAGGAGCTGGACCCGAACCAATGGCCTCCAGGATGCGACCAATGCGCTTCACATGGCCACTGAAGGTGGACAAGCTCTGCTGCAGTGATTGCTCATCGCCAATGTCAGCAAGAACCTGGGCGCACCAAGGCAGGGTTGGACAACCACTACAGGGGAGCCAGAGGCCGGCACGCGCCATCAGTGCAGCGAGGCCAAGACTCTTCAGCGTGACGGTCTTGCCTCCGGTGTTCGGACCTGTAATCGCAACCACCCTCAGAGAAGGTGAGACATCAATGCTGACAGGAACCACCGCTGGGCCCTGCTCTTTGCGCTCCTGCCAAACCAGCAGAGGATGGCGGAGATTCTGAAGCCTGAACGGAGCATCGCTGACAGCCTCGAGCTGAGGGGGGACAGCACCGAGCCATTGGCCGTAACGACCTCGGGCCAGCGCCGAATCCAGATGCAACAGCACCTTCATCAAGGCGAGCAAACTATCGACCTGTTCCGCCACAGCAGCACTGAGTTCGGCGAGAACGCGCTGCTCCTCCTCACGGATCCTGCCGTCAAGATCCGCCAACCGATTGCCCAGATCGACCACCGACTTGGGCTCCACGAATACTGTGCTGCCCGAGGCGGAACTGTCATGAACCATGCCAGGACATTGGCCACCAGCTCCCGCCTTCACAGCCAGCACAGGTCGTCCATTCCGCTCAGCGATCACAGTGTCCTGAAGGTGTGCTGACCAGCGCCTGATCACATCCTGCAACTTGTCGCGTCTGCGTGAACGCAGCTCCTGCCATTGCCGACGCAGGCCCTCCAGCGCAGCACTGGCGCGATCAGCCACACGACCTCCTTCCTCAATGGCGAACTTGAGACGTTGTTCCAGCTCCGGCAGGGTGGCTACATCAGCGAGCAGAGCAGTGCAAACCGGCCTCAGCTCAGGGTCATCGATCTGTCGGCGCAGACGACGAGATGCGCCCAAGGTTTCGGCCACGGCGAGCAGCTCTTCACCCGAGGCAACACCTCCCTTGCTGCAACGCAGCAGGATCATGTCGAGATCAGCCACTCCCTGGAAGCTCAGACCTCCATCTAAAAGACCGTCCAGACTTGCCATCTCCTGGGTTCTCGCCTGAAGATTGAGGCTTTCAGGAAGAGATGCCGGCAGTGAGCCTTGGCAGCAGTGACGTCGCCCCTGGTGCGTGCTGGTGAAGCTGGAAAGATGCTGACAGAGGCGCGGCCACTCGAGCAGCTCCAGTGTTTCCTCAAGAGCGGACATCAATCGGGCTGAGCGACTCCAGGTTGATTGGTAGGGATCCCACCCGGAGGCTCGTAGAGCATCTCCAGCCAATTTCCTTCGGGATCGCGCAAATAAAACGATGCCGTGCCGTCTCGGTGGTCGTGGACGCCACCCACCGCGACACCCGAAGCTTTCAAACGGTCATGCACCACATCTACTTCTGCGCGATCGCGGAAATGAAAGGCGAAATGGGGACCCGCAGCTTTGTATTTAGGACCCAGCAGCGCCAAACCATCTCGGGAATCACCTGCTTCGAGGTAGCACCAGTCATCGGCCTCCCACACCATGCGCATGCCGAGATCGGTGTAGAACCCGATGGCCCGTTCCATGTCGGTCACGCGGATGGCGACATGGCCCAGGCGCTGCACCGCAGACATGACAGACCCTTAAAGCTGACTTCATTCTGAAGGGCTCTGGTGCCTCAGTGAGGCAGTCCCACCACTGTGTTTCCCCGGGTAGATGCCATCGGCACCGGGTCATGGGCGATGGGGATGTCGGAAACAATCGGGCATCACATGCGTTCAAAAACTCGATCAAGTCGCTATCGAGCAGTCGAAGTCAAGAGCACATGCGCCTTGCTCTCCTTACTTGAGCAGATGCATAGCGACCAACAACGGCATTATCTGCAGCCACAAACGAAAACGGACACCTGAAAAATCGCAGCTTGGCAAAAAACAAAGAGTTCGCCGATGATTTGCTTCCACAGGGAGAATTACTGAAGTCGTCATGTCAGATACGAAAACAGGGTTAATCAACGAGCAGGGATGAATCCGACCAACAATGGGCTCACTGCCCTTCCTTCTCCGTGACGGCGATCCAGAACCCTCAACCAAGAAGTTTTTGGCAGACGGACCGAGGCGTGATTGCACTCTGTTTTTTCGTGCTCGAGCTGCTCTTCTTTGCAACAGATTCGATCGGAGTCCCCGCCCACACCTACGTGAGCGGCGATGTCGGAGGAACGCCTTATCTCTCAATCTGGTTCATGGTGTCGTTTCTCGTGCCGGCAGCACTGGTGATGCCGCTAGTGGGCGGACTGAAGGCCCGATACGGCGTGAAAACGTTGGCCGTCTTAGCACCTGGACTGTTCGGCCTCGCCTGCGTCTTCAGCTCAATGGCCACAGATCCTCAATGGTTCATGGCCATGCGAATCATGCAAGGCCTCGGAGGGGGCTTCATCCCCGCCATCGCTGGGGGCTACCTGGGAGGAGAGCTGGGGAAGGACTACAACCCGATGGGCAAAGGATTGGTGGCCTTGGCAGGGATTTCCGGGAGCGCCATAGGAATCCCGATCTCTGCGTTACTCACCTGGGACCTCAGTTGGAGATTCATGTATGTCGCGATCGGACTCATTGCTCTGGTCGCGGTATTCATCATTTCCTCACTGATGCCAAGGACACCAGGAGACCCAACGTTCGAAATCGACTGGTTGGGCTACGGGTTCATGAGCGGTGGATTCGGACTGCTAGCACTCTCACTTGTGGTTGGCAATCAGCGCGAGTGGTTTGCTGACCCCATCTATGTGCTGATGTTATGGACATCGATTGTTCTTCTGGGTCTATTTGCCTGGCGCATTTTTACCAAGCCAAAACTGATTGACACACGAATTTTCAAAGACATCAATTACTGCATCGGCCTTGTCAACCTGAGCTCAGTAGTCTTTTTCCTTTTCATGGTCTTCGCTCTCGTACCGCGATTTCTCATGGTCGCAACAAACAACACAATCGAAAACTACGCATTCACATTTCTACCATTTGTTGCAGCAGCCATTACAACCGGAGTTCTCATTACACCAAGAATAAGTCCCTACCTGATTGCAGAAAATCCACGCCATAAAAAATGGCTTTGCTCCTCAGGAATCTTGGCATTTGCCTTCACAGCTCTATGGATTGCCAACACCAATTCTCAACAAAACAATCATAATATTGGCCTCCAACTGATCTGCGTTGGCGCCTGCTTTGCCGTAATCACCGGAATGGAAATTCAAATGGCCTTAACTACCATGGCCGCCGAACTGATGGTTAGCGCAAGCTCTGTTCTGTTCTTTTGCACCAATATTTCAAAAGCCATCTCAGGAGGCGTCAGCAATGCAATCTTGACCGTCACCACACAAGGCAGTTGGACTCGCTTCCGTGAGCACATCCACCCAAGCAACCCTGCAATGGAACCATTCCTCCAACCGTTCCAAGGCCATTCCGCCGGCATTACTGGCAGCAGCTGGTCGCAAGGATCTCTTGAACTGATCAACAAAGAGATTGCACGCCAGGCAGAGGTAGTGGCTTTTATCAACATCGCCACCACCGCAGGCCTCGTTTTGCTTTTGCTGTGCGCACTGCCACTACTGCATCGCTCTCCAACAAAAACGAAGGGCCAAGGGAAGTCAGAGAACGGAATCCAGTTAACATCACCGAAACGATAGGCGCAGCGCAGTGACTGAAATTGACGCCAACCAACCAGCCGATAAAAAAAATCGCAGCTGGCGAAAACGCGCAATCATCGGGGGAGCAATCACCGTCGTAGCAGCAGGATTAACAGGCTACTTTGTTCGCAATCATTACTACCCAGGCACCAACGACGCCTATGTACATGCTTACACAATTACAGTTTCACCCTATGTTGAGGGTTACATCAAAAAAGTGCATGCATCACCCAATCAATTTGTCAAAAAAGGGCAATTAATTTATGAAATTACACCACTTCCATTTCAACTGAGTCTCGAGCAACAGCAACATCGCCTCAAAGCAGCGATTGCGGAGAAATCAGCGATGGAAGACGAACTGATGCAAGCGAAAGAACAACTCAAAGATCAGCAGGCAAGCAAATGGATCATCGACCTTAATGAACAACGCTATGCCTACCTTCAACAACAGCAGGTTGTCGCCCTTGCAAAAGCCCAGGAGTTTGAAGCATCGAAGCTGGAGGCCATCGCCAAAACCAAATCAGCATCCATCAAAGTTTCTCAGTTGGAAAAGAATATTCTCAAACAACAGTCAATTATCAACGCCCTGAAAGCAGAAGCAGGACAAGCTGAGGTCAATCTCAATTACACGCGATACCACGCACCCATGGATGCATACGTCAGCAACAATTTCAGTATTCGAAAAGGACAGTATGTCAAACCTGGCCAGGCACTCTTCACACTAATCGACAACAGTAAATGGTGGGTGGACGCCAATTACCGTGAATCACAAATACACCGAATCCGTGTCGGCATGCCAGCCAAAATCACACTGGACATGTATCCCAACACGAGCTTCGAGGGAAATGTGATCAATATCAGCAGAGGAAGCGGCGCTTATGAGTCATTGCTACCTCCGGAGAATGCAACAGGCAATTGGGTAAAAGTCCCCCAACGCTTCCCGGTTCGCATTCAACTGAAACAAAATAATCGACATCCCTTACGCGCAGGATCAACAGCTCACGCCAGAGTTAACACAACCGTCCCCTAAAGCTGACTCGGCAACGTTAGCGGCAGGGTCACTGGCTTTTCAGGACTGCGCGGAACTACAAGCAGCTCACGCAGCAGTTGTGCGTAACTCACATTTGCCGAGGTCATTGCCGATGCCTTTTGCTCCATTGCAGTTGTCAACGAACTGATCGTGTCAGCAAGATCCGTATAGTCAGCCAATCCAAATTCATACCGGGCTCTCATGTCGTGATATGCATCTCTCGCGGCCGTGTAGGAGGCATTGGCAGCGATGATCTGACGCAAAGCAGCTCGGTGATCGTAAAAAGCCGTTTCCAGTTTTTGGCGAATCGCATTCCGCTCCGCCGCCTCTCGTTGAAGCACTTGGTCCGCTGCAGCCTGGCTCGCCTCAACAGCACCGGCCGTGACCCCACCATCAAAAAGACGCCAGTTCAAATTAAATCCTGCAGCCCAATCTCCCGCCTGTGAATTGAGTCCAGGCACAAAGATCGGCGCACCGCAGCAGCCGTCAAGTTCAATCAGTGGCGAACGGCTCTGAGACGCCAAATAACCAGTCGTTGCAAACAGGCCGAGACGCGGCATCAACTCTGCAGCCTGCCTGTCCGCTTGACGCAGAAGTGCAGCGCGCGCAGCCTGGAGCGCTTGCAATTGAGGATTGTCATCGAACCCCCGCACAATCGTTTCATCCAGACCTAAGGGCCATGGCTCTTGAAGACGGACTTCCTCACGGGCCTCAAGAGTGACGGAAAAAGGAACATTCACAATGTTGCTCAAACGCCTCCGACGACTCAATAAGTTCGCATCAGCCTGTTCCAATAGAAAGCGTTGTTGCTGCAGATTGGCTTCAGCCCGCAGCAAGTCAACTCGAGGAACAAGGCCAACGGTGTTCATCGCCTGAACCTGATCAAGGATCACCTCATCATTCGTGACAACAACCTGACGAATACGCTTCAACTGGCCAGCTAGTTGAAGTTGGTAATAAGCCTCACTCACATCCAATTGCAACTGTCTCAACTGATTGCCATAAAGCTGATTTGACTGCTCAAGCTCGGCTGCAAACTCAGCCAGTGCTGCACTTCGCTCGAAACTGAGCAATTCATAATCAACCCTTAGTCTTGCAGAACCAGCAGCAATATTTGTCTGATAACGATTTTGGCCACCGCTGCGCACATAGGGCAAGGTATTGGGCACATAGCCAGGAATCGAACCATTGCCTTGCCAGGCAAAGTTCTTGTTTATCTGCTGGTTATATCCACCACCAATATTCAAGCTCACCGTTGGGTAAAAGCGACCTTGAACTGATCGCAAAAGTCCTTGTTGTTTGCGGACACCAGCGATGCTGTTCTGAAGCACAGGATCATTAAGAACAGCAAGTGCAATCGCCTGAGGAAGATCGACCCGCACCTGCTCGACAATCTCCACCTCCACAGAATGCGTTGGCAATGCATCTGCAGCTGGAGCCATCAGTTCCGGAGGATTAGTGGGTACTTGCTCACCATCTCCCAACCAGATCTCATCCAGACGCTCAAGGTCCTTTGCGTAGGCATCAAAACTCCTCATCAATGGTGCGAGAGCATCAGGCTCAGCAGATCTCGCCACCGATCCCGACCAAAGAACAATGAAGGATGCAAAACCGACTAGCCCAATTGGATTTAGTCGTCCCATTTCAGTTGAGCAAAATCGTGTTGATCATCCCTCTTTGATCCATTCAGCTGCATCACAAGCGTGATACGTCAGGATCAGGTCTGCACCAGCTCGCTTAAAGCTCAGCAGCGTTTCCAACACAATACTGCGCTCATCAATCCATCCCTTCTCCGCCGCTGCCTTCACCATCGAATATTCCCCGCTGACGTTGTAGGCAGCAATGGGCAGCTCAGACTGCGTTCGCAAACGGTAAATAATGTCGAGGTACGCTAGACCTGGCTTCACCATCATGATGTCAGCCCCTTCCTGTTCATCGAGCTGAGCCTCAGTGATGGCCTCCCTGGCATTGGCAGGATCCATCTGATAGGTGTCCTTGTTTTCAGGAATCGGCTTGCTGCCCGTCGCACGTGGCGCTGAATCAAGTGCTTCGCGAAAGGGGCCGTAATAGGCAGATGAATATTTAGCCGTGTAGCTGATCACACCGACGTGCCCAAAGCCTTCATCGTCGAGGGCTTCTCGGATGGCTCCGACACGTCCATCCATCATGTCGCTTGGACCAATGAGATCGGCACCGGCGCGGGCCTGCATCACAGCCTGCTTGCAAAGCTGCTCAACGGTTTCATCGTTGAGAACGACGCCTTGTTCACTCACGATGCCGTCATGACCATCACAGGAATAAGGGTCAAGTGCGACATCCGTCATGATCGCCATCTCAGGAATCTCCTGCTTCAGCTGGCGGATGGCACGAGGGATCAGACCATTTTCGTTGAAGCACTCGGCACCGTCTTCGGTTTTGAGTCCATCCGCCACCTTGGGGAAAAGCACCACGCAACGAATGCCTAGATCCCAGGCTCGCTTCACCTCATTGGTGAGGTGGTCGAGGCTCCATCGACTGGCTCCCGGCATGGCACCAATCGGCTCAACTCCGGCACCTTCATGCACAAACAACGGATAGATGAAGTCTGCTGGAGAAAGACTGGTTTCACGAACCATGGCACGCAACGCCGGCGAGCGGCGCAGGCGACGCGGGCGGTAAGTGAGGTCCATGAGCAACCTTGATCCGACCTGCAGATCGTAAGCGTCAACCTCCGGTAGCTCCTCAGAGACGAGCGCTCTTTAGCCAGTCGCTACGGGGATCGTCCGTTCGGGCTTCCCTCAGCTTTTCCAGCAGCTTGCGCTGCTCATCCGACCATTGGGTAGGCCACTGCACGCTGAGATTGAGCAACAGATCACCACGACCTGTCTTTAAAGGCCAGCCTTTGCCTTTCAGCCGAAGACTCCTGCCTGGAGAAGTGCCTGCGGGAATCGACACCTCAGCCTCACCATCAGGTGTCATGACTTTCACGTTGCCACCAAGAGCAAGCTCGTCGATAGAAACGGGCAATTCAGCCCGCAGCTGATCACCATCGAGACGCCAGACCGGGTGTGGCTGAACCTCGAGATTGAGATAAAGGTCGCCGCGACGACCAGTCCCAGGCTGCAGATTTCCCTTGCCTTTGAGCCGCAGCCTGGACCCTGTTTTCACACCAGCTGGGATTCTGACTTGGACCCGCTCATCATTCACAGAAAGCGTTCTCTCAGCACCTCTAAAGGCCTCGGCAAAGTTCACTTTCACGCTGGCTTCAGCATCGAGATTCAAGGGAGTCCTCGAGGCCCCTCGCGGAAATCCACCACCCGCAAAACCTCCTCCTGGAAAGCCTCCTCCAGGGAAACCACCGCCAGCGAATCCACCTGGTGCCCCTCCAAAGCCTCCATTCCCAGGGCCTCCAAAACGACCGAGCAGGTCATTGATGAAATCGTCGAAGTTGCCGTAACGGCCAAAATCAACATCAAATCCAGCGGCTCCTGGCCCAGAACCAGAAGCCCCTGCCTGATTCCAATATTGACCAAACTGTTCATATCTACGGCGCTTATCTGGATCGGAGAGCACCTCATAGGCCTCGCTCACCTCCTTGAATTTGGCCTCAGCCATGGTGTCACCGGGATTCACATCGGGGTGATATTGACGAGCCAATTTGCGAAAAGCGCGTTTAATCGCATCGGCGTCAGCACTGCGCTCAACCCCGAGCACCTTGAAGTAATCGCGGTATCCACTGCCGGCCATAGTGATCGGTGAGCTCCAAGAGCTCCGGTTGGTCACAGTTTCCCAGTTCCGTCCGGGGTTCGGCACCGATCGAGGGGGCCGGATGCCCGTACGTCGGAACACACGTACATTTCGCGCATGCTCAAAGTTCTTCTGCTTGCCGCACTCAGCAGCGTCAACGTCGCTTTCATGGGCAGCGGCTCGGCCAAAGCTGGCCCCGACCCAGGCGCTCTTGCTGATTTCCTAAGCCGAACCAAAGTCACGTACTACGGATCGTGGCGCTGTCCGGCCTGTCAGTACCAAGGTCGTCTATTCGGCGACGCAGCCATGAGTCTTCCCTATGTGGAATGCGGCAAACCCAAGGAACTGCCGATCCAGGCGGCTGCCTGCAAGCAAGAAAACATCCAGGCCTATCCCACCTGGATCTTGCCGAACGGTGACCGACGAGTAGGTGTTCAATCCTTGGAGGATCTCCAGATCTGGTCGGGAATGCCCCGGAACCCCTGAAGCCATGTCCGCGAGCAGGCATCACCTGATCAACGGGTTTCATTGGCGACACTGGCGAGGAGATCTCACAGGTGGTGTCACTGCTGCTGTCGTAGCTCTGCCGCTCGCCCTGGCTTTCGGCAATGCCGCACTGGGGCCAGGAGGTGCGATTTACGGTCTCTACGGTGCAATCATCACGGGTTTTCTTGCGGCTCTGTTTGGGGGAACACCTGCCCAGGTCAGCGGCCCGACAGGCCCGATGAGTGTCACGGTTGCTGGCGTGGTCAGCAGTCTTGCCGCTGTGGGAACAAGCCGTGAATTGAGTCAGGGAGACATGCTCTCCATGGTGATGGCAGCAGTGGTTCTTGGAGGGTTGCTGCAGATCCTGATGGGGGTGCTTCACCTTGGGCGTTACATCACCCTGGTCCCTTACTCAGTGGTCTCCGGTTTCATGTCGGGAATCGGCGTCATTATCCTCTGCCTCCAAATTGGCCCTCTGCTGGGGATCCGTAGCCAGGGAGGAGTGGTGTCATCACTGCAGATGGTGAGCAGCAATTTCACGCCAAACCCTGCAGCAGTGGCGGTCGGCATCGCAACACTGGGGGTGGTTTTCGCCACTCCAAGACGGGTTACCAAGGTGATCCCTTCGCCTTTGTTGGGCCTTCTGCTGATCACACCAATAGCCCTGTGGCTGTTTCCGGAAAACTTGCCAAGAATCGGTGCCATCCCTGAAGGAGGACTGAGCTTCAGCGCTCCGAACTGGAGCAACCACCTACCGCTGCTGCTAAGAGCGGGCATCGTGCTTGCGGTGTTGGGAGCCATTGATTCATTACTGACATCACTGGTCGCTGACAACATCAGTCAGAGCCGTCATCGATCAGACCGGGAACTGGTCGGCCAAGGCATTGCCAACAGCATCTCGGGACTATTCAGCGGGCTCCCGGGAGCAGGCGCAACGATGCGAACTGTGATCAATATCCGATCAGGCGGAAGGACCCCCCTCTCCGGCATGACCCATTCCGTGGTCTTACTGGTCTTGTTGTTAGGAGCCGGCCCGCTGGCGGAAGGGATCCCTACAGCACTGCTAGCAGGAATCCTGATCAAGGTTGGTCTGGACATCATCGACTGGGGCTTCCTGCTGCGCGCCCACAGGCTGTCATTCAAGACCGCCCTAGTGATGTGGGGAGTGCTGCTAATGACTGTGTTCTGGGACCTGATTGGCGCCGTCCTTATCGGAATGTTTGTGGCCAATCTGCTCACCATTGAATCGCTAACTCAGCATCAGCTCGGCAACATGGACACGGACACAGACCATCTCTCCACGCGAGAGCAAGATTTGCTGAGACGCTGCGGTGACGATCTTATCCTGTTCCGGATGCAAGGTCCCTTGAGTTTTGGCGCAGCGAAGGGAATCAGTGAAAGAATGATGTTGGTGAGGAAATACAAAGTCCTGCTTCTTGACATCACTGATGTGCCACATCTAGGAGTCACAGCAAGCCTGGCCATCGAGCGAATGGTCAAAGAAGCCGAACGACAACAAAGAACAGTGCTTGTGGCAGGTGCAAGCGGCAAAGTAAAACAACGTCTGGCCCAGTTTGGAATTGAGCATTTAATCGATGACAGAGTCCAGGCGCTGGATCAGGCCGTGAACTGGATCAACCAGAGGAACAATCAAGCCAGCGGAAAATGATTCAAGAAAAATACACTATAAGCACAAATAGATCAGAAGATAAAACCACCCGATACTTAACCAAGGGACTTCGAAATAGCACATAAGCACACCAAGCATTAGGCCCAGCCGGCGAAAGCAAAATAAGGAGAATGTGTCAACGAGCAACAATCGTGAAAGTCGAACACATGAAAAATTGACAAAAAATCAAAACGACACTGGGCATTAGACCAACAAAGAACTAACGAATCAGCCGAAAGGCCAGCCATGGATCTACAAGAGTGCGGGAAAAGACAAAAACAACATCGAACAACACTTAAACAGGCTGAACGAAATAAGTCATTAGCCCTTGAAACCACGAGCCAACTATTCGACAATCGATACGTAGGCGCGTAAAAGCGAAGCCGAAAACAAGCCCGTCGAGGAGTAAGGTTTCACGAGAAAAGGGGGCGGACATGCCAATGAATGGCAAGCAGATTCTCGAAGCATTTATTGACTACATCGAATCTGATTCTCTGAAACGCAAGCACTGGCTAAGACGCGTTAGAGAAGCTGGTTTCGACCAAGCACTGTCCGAATATCGCGAAAAGACCTCAACAAAAGAGATGCCGTTACAGATGTGACTAGAACCACACAAAAAACAGCAGTCTCAACACAAAATGTCACAGGGTTGTAGCATAAGCACGAGTGCATGTGTCGCATACAACCAAGCAGCGCGTCAAAAGCGGGAACAATCCCGCCCGGAAGCAAGGATGATGATTCAGTTATTCAATTCCTATGGCTTTCACGATTTTCTTTGCAACATCAACGGGCAAGACGGAAGATATAGCCGATCGCCTGAAAGAACTCCTGGGGACTGATGCCAAAGACGTTGACAGCATCAGCGGTGTTGACGAATTGGCCTCCGCAGAAGCCCTCGTCTGCTGCATTCCAACATGGAATACAGGTGCTGATGAAGCACGTTCAGGTACAGCCTGGGATGATCTGATTACTGAAATCCCTGACCAAGATTTTGGCGGTAAGCCTGTTGCCATCCTCGGACTGGGTGACTCCTCCGGTTACGGCGACTACTTCTGCGACGCCATGGAAGAGCTATACAGCGCATTCAAAAAATCGGGCGCCAAAATGATCGGCCAGGTATCTCCCGAAGGATACACCTTTGATGAATCAAAGAGTGTGGTCGACGGTAAGTTCTGTGGACTGCCTATCGACGAAGATAACGAGTCTGAACTAACCGATCAACGTCTATCTTCATGGGTAGAACAAATCAATTCTGAAGCCTGATTAAAATTCAGATTTAAAAGTCAACAAAAGCGCCCATCGGCGCTTTTTTTATGTTCTGTTAAAAATCAAAACAGTTAAAACCCCAGCCCCCTACCTACCTGCCTACCGGTGAACCCAATCGACCCTGATTTCCTTGCGCTGATTTAGAAACTTATCAATAGACATTGCCGCGATGCAACCATCCGAACAAGCAACAACGGCTTGTTTGAAAGGGGTGTTACGGATGTCTCCAATAGCCCAAACTCCATCCAAGCCGGTCATCATATCATCGTTAACAACTACACCACCCTCATCATTCAAAGGGATCTGTCCATGTAAATAATCAGTAATTGGCAAACTGCCGGAAGAATAAACAAAAACACCGTTAACATCTAATTGAGTATCTTCTTGACTTCCGGATTCTTGAAGCTTAACAGCAGTAACACCTGAATCGTCACCATCGACAGATGTCAGGCGTGTACGCTTCCAATGCTGAACATTAGGAGCTGATTGAAGCTGAGACAGACCAGTGCTGTTAGCGTTTGGCTTGCTATTCGTGATCCAATGAACAGTTGACGCGAATTTGGTAAGAACAAGAGCCTCATCAATAGCTTCTTGATTAGAACCATATACTGCTACTTGCTGGTTTTTATAGAACGCTCCATCGCAAGTAGCGCAATAACTCACACCACGACCTAGGTACTGATCTTCTCCAGGAAGTGTTGATGTACGCCCCATCGCACCGGTGGCAAGCACAAGCGTTTTGCCTTTAAAAGTGCCTTCTGGAGTGTAAACAGTTTTTTCAGGCCCTGATAAATCAATTCCATAGACTTGCACTTGCTGGTAATTAGCTCCATAGCTAATAGCCTGATCTCTCATCGTATTCAGCAAATCCGCCCCTGATGTATCTGCCGGAACACCAGGATAATTTGCGATTTTATGAGTAATCGCCAGGGCTCCAACCGCAGGGTTTTTATCCAAAATATATGTTTTCAACGAAGAACGGGCAGTGTAAAGAGCGCATGCACAACCTGCTGGACCACCACCAACGATAATGACGTCAGCCTCAAAAATATCTGACATAATTAGCTCCGAGCGAGAGAAGTGAAATCATTGGAGCTAAGTTCGCGATCAATCCATTGACCAGGAACCATCTGAATGAATGCGGTAATTAAATCCGCTGCATGTTGAGCCTGATTAAACTGAAAGAAGTGGCGCCCGTTTTTCATACAAACGTATCGATCACCAGATTTTAGCGTTTCAGACCAGCGATCGTGCGAATTGATGTCTACAACAAAATCAAATTCACCATTTAAGACTAATGTTGGAACTTCGGGAGTTTGTAAGTTTTTGATAGTTTGTTGATTAACAATAGAACCTTGGATGAATTCAGTATCTAAACATTTAGCCAAAAGACAGGGAACTATCTCAGTAGAACGAGAGTTGTTACTGGAAAAGAGTAAAGACGACAGATGGCTCAAAATAGCTTGCCTCGAAGTTGGCAATTGACTCCGCATGTCCAGGTAATGAGAAGACCAGTGGTTAGCTGAAAGAGTATCGACAGAGAGCAATGTAAGAGATTTTACCAGGTCGGGGTACTTTTCTGCAAAAAGACAAGCTACCGTACCACTGATGCCGTGGCCAACCAGATGCATTGGCTCGGAAGACGCCACAAGGGTCTGTCGAAGCAACTCCAGAACAGTCTGCACAGAGCAAGACTCATCGAGATCATGCTGGAAGGACCATCGCTGTACAGCGAATGACCGACTTAATAATTGAGCAACACGCTTATTGAGGCAATGCAAGGTCGGCTGCAGATCTATCCAAAGGACCTTGTCTTGAGGCATATGTTGCACCATTTCAATTATTTTGAAAGAGCACAGCACTGTTCAGTCGGCACAGCTAACAAGCCGTTGTATCAAATGGAATCGCAGAAAGTAGACGATAAAACTACGCCGGGGAATTGATCACTGATATCGAACCCTGTAAAATTCTTCGTTTTAAATGCTGGATGAGCTTTTGGTCGATCTTGTCAGCAGATTCCTCAAGACAGATCAGGGATTCATAAGCACTTCCCGAAATGGAGCCAGAACAAGTGGTCTCAAGGTATAGATCAACGACCTTGGAACATGAGAAGAGCAATTGAGATTGTCCGTTAAACAAAAGAGCAAGACGCAATCCTTAAGCAAAAATAAATGCAGCAGGGTTGAACAGGTCGTATCAAATGAGTCATGAGCAGACGTCTTATGCAGGCAAGAGTCACCCAGAAGAAAGACGATCACGTCAGTTCTTTAAAAGAGCTAAGACAAGGAGTCATGCTAAAAATAACATTCATAAAAAATCAAAGAGAGAACTACACTGAAAAAACACTATTAAAGAACAAGAATTTTTCCTTCAAGGCAAGCAACACATAACCACTAATGATGAATAGCTTTAAATGACTCGTTAATGGTCAGTGTCAAAAATATAGACAATAAAAAAAGCCTCTACAGGAGAGGCTTTAAAGCTTTAAAGAAAACTACTTGAATAACAATCAGTTAATTTTGGCTTTATCCATAGATTCAAAAGCGTTAACAACACTCTTGAAGTTGAAACCCATACCTCTCAGAGCATGCCAGAGATGCCCCTGAAGGAAGAAGAAAGCAAGGTAGAAATGTGTATTCGCCAACCATGCACGGGCAGTGTGCGCATCTCCAGGAAGTGTGGAGGTATCAGTGAAGTACGGGGAAAAGGCGAAATTAAGCTTCAAAGGAGCGCCATACAATTCCACGGGATAGATTGTCGTGTTTTGTGCACACCAGATAGCGGTCACAAAACCCATCAATGCGATGCCCGCTAGCGAGTAAGAAAGGATCGACTCACCGTTATAAATCAGGACTTTCTTGAACGGACCAAAGGGAGAACTGATGATATGCCAAACACCACCAATGGTGAGAATGAACGCTAATACAGCATGACCGCCCATCACATCTTCCAAACTGCTAATGGTAAGGAAGTTGGTCTGATAGCCCCAAACCATTCCGAGGTCAATGTTGGGCTCAACAGTACGAACAGCTCCGAGAGAAGCATCATAAATACCGTGGACGCGAGCCCATTCAACAAATGCGATTACACCCAGACCTAGAAAAATCAGATGATGACCAAGGATAAAAGTCAGCTTTTTAGGGTCATCCCAACTGAAGTCGAATTTTTTAGCACGACCAGTCGCTTCTGACAGATCCTTGGGTGCACGAAGAGTATGCCAAATACCAGCAGCACCCAGGACAGCTGAAGAAACAAGGTGCGTTGCAGCCACAACGATCAGTGGTTGCTGGTCAATGATGACTCCGCCATCCCCAACACCAAGACCTAAACCAGCCAGGTGAGGAATCAAAATCAGACCCTGCTCACCCATCGGAAGGGAGCCGTCGTATCGAGCGAGTTCAAAAAGAGTGAATGCTCCGGCCCAGAACATGATGAGACCGGCATGGGCAGCATGCGCAGCGATGAAAGAGCCGGAGCGCTTCGCTACTCCAGAATTTCCCGCCCACCAGTCATAAGTGACTGATGAATTTCCATACGATTGCATTGGGAAAATGAAAGGCAATCACAACCTAATAAGCAATCAATTTGCTCTAATCATCCGTTAACAATAGTTTTCAACCTAAAAATTTATGAGACACGCGCAAACTGCTTTTGACACCCTCTCTCGTAGCGTATGGCTCGCCTCTCAGCGAGAGGGCATAGAGGCAAGCAAAACCTTGTGAAAAGTAAATGTTGCTAGGCGGAACGCAATAACGTGCTGTAATGGGCGAAAACGCAAAACCTCAGAAGCCCTCAAAAGCAATCTGGATCAAAGATTTAAAACAAATTTAAGACCAGGAGGCAGCTCAGATCATTTCACAACCCATATTACAATTGAGTTGAATAATATATCGTGAACTACTCCCAGTAACAGCAACAGCAACATAAGACCAGTCAATCAACACAAAAGCAAACAATCACAAAAATTGTGCCCATTGTCATACAACGATGGCAGTAGCCCAAGCAAGCCGAATAAGTCAAAAAAAGCACCGCTTACATCTGAATCAAATCAACATGATTGATAAAAACAAATGTGTATGGTTTAGTCACAACATGCACATCGAGAGTGCATACGAAAGCGCTTTTGATCACTTCGAGCTGAAGCATAAAGCACGGCACAGGCTTCATCTTGCGAAACACACCACAAAGAAGAGAAAAAAGACCAACTGAATATCTGAGGGGCTAGATCAAAAGAAAATTCATATTCTACGCTGATTTCAATCAAAGTTGACATAGAGCGACCACTCCGAAGCCGATAATCAACTATCTGATAATCCCCGCATATCAGTGAGCTCTCCAAATCAGATATCGAGACGATTAGGGCCTAGTGAGGGTTGGCGAAGTAAACGCGTAAGAATCGCAATGGCCCTAAGGCAGCAAGGGTGGACTTATAAAACAATTTCTGAGCATTTATTTGTCTCACCAAAATCAATCATGCGGGATATCAAATGCTTTGTAATCAATCCCAGAAACTTGCCAAGACCTTAAAAACAATGCAAAATTCGATAACTGAATAGTGTATTTGAAACAACAATAAATTAAAATTCTTAAGAAAACTAGTAATAGCAATGTCGTGTATATAAATTCGATTAAAAATAAAACCTTTGAGAATTGGATTAAGGAGTTGTCAGCCCGACAACTCCAAAATCCCGATGCCGGTGCCCACCTGCATCATACTCAAATCAGTCGTTGAAACTGAAAGAGCAGCGATTATCCAAGTCGCTCATCAATTGTGATCGCTTCTCGATCACAATTCACAACATTTTTAACCGAGGGGGCGATCATCGAGTCTAAACAAAGGCCTTAGATGTTACCAGTCGAAGGGCATGGCCGAAAAAGCTGCCTCATCGACGTTTAAAGAGCCATCAAAAACAGGCTGGATAGAGGAAGCAAACAATAAAACTTGAACTTACGGAGTAAAAAAGGCAGAACACTCATAACAACCGCTGAGATTAAAACCCCTACAGTCAAAGCATTCCATCATTAATAACAGCGAATATGGGTCTAATATATACGAATACTGAAGAATCGGAAGTAAAATTCGGAAAAGCCAATAAAAAAATAGTGCTATTCCAGCAACTCAAACCCTGACAAAACCTTAACCAATGCTGGTTTCAACAATGTATGCCAGGCTTTTAATAAGATAGTTAGACCAACTGCAAGTTACTGTTCACACAATGCTCCAATCGAATAAGTGAAGCATTGTGTGAGTCTGAATGATCAGTTATATGCTTTAGCAATCAGAGGCCCAGCCTGCTCATCAGTAAGAACTGGTGTCACTTCCCAATCAAGACATTCTGCCCATTCGGCAGCATGTTCATAACATGCATCAGCGCTGTCAGCCTCAACAAGAATCCAACCTTCTACTGAACCTGGTCCATGAAAACGTTTCCAAGATTGACAGGCTGGAAAAGGTGCTCCAGAGGACAAAAATTTCTTCGCCGCAATCTCGTGATATCCGGTCTTAAAAGACCAATGCATCAAAAAAGTCATAAAAAAAAAGTTGACCCGAGCAGAATCGCACAAAATCCAAGAAAAAGGAAGTGGTTAAAAGACCATAATAATGTATGGGCTCTGCATCAACACGATGCAATCAAGAAAGTAGCAATCACTACGATCAGAAAAAATCAACAGAACGGCTCCACTACAACCTATTTTTTTGAGCAATACATTACTAGACAAACCAAATACGAAGTATTCACAATTCAGCCTCCTCTAATCAACACCGACAAATTGAACGTGATTTCCTTAATCCGAGATAAGAAAACAGGGTCAGCAAACAAACGATATAAACCAAACTAATGCCTAAAGAAAAAACGAGACTAAGCCTAACTAACATATTATTAACGAACCAACTCACATTATGTACAAAGATTAAATGACACGACTTCACGGTCGATGAATTAATAGCTGTGAATTCAATGAATGAAAAAGCACCTGGGAGCCACAAGCTGCGGTTGGTTAACGCCGCGCAGGTTTCGACACAACAACCCTAACAACAATGATCAACTGAATACAATGAAAGGTCCAGAGCGAAAAAGTTAGCTCACTTAAAATACATCAAAGCTACCATTAATAGTAATCAGTGCTATTAATTATCCTTCAATGCCACGCTCTAATGGCAGTATGTCCTCATCAGAGGTATCTTTAGATATGGTTGGAACTGGTATCGCTACCTTAGCTTTTGCCTTTTTAATCGTAAAGGGAGGAACTGCAAACGATGGAATTGGAACACGTACAGAAAATTGACTAGTGCCTACTGGTACGTTGTTAATTGAACCAATTCTAGGGCGATTTGGCAACACTTCTTCGTCGGATGCGTCATAAATAAATGCAAAAACATCAATATCCTTGGTCAAACTTTTAGCAGAACTCTTAATCTGTCCATTCAAAATATAACATCCGGAGCGATAACCTTTTGGCTGCTTGGAAGCAGGGTCAGCAGTATCGCATTTCACGAGCTCAAGCTGACTTAACTCAAAATCAAGCGCATGAACAGAAGGAGTAGCAAATAAAAAAGCCAAGAGAAAGACTAGAAAGATTGTGAAAAATCTACGCCTCAAGAAGCCCATAATAAGTACACTTTTGGATTAACGTTGCTGCAAAACAAGAAAAAAGGCAACTGCAAATGAGCAAAGGCATGTATCGATTGATGCGCATGGATCGCACAGTGCAGCTGGTCACCATGCAAGAAATCGCGTGACTTGAATAAAATCAAATAATTCAACAACTTACAGTTAATTCAGAATAAAATAGCCCTAAAGTTTGCAACTGCATGATGAGTTCTAGTCCAACAGTGACGCACCAGCAATCTATGCTGGTGCGCTAATCCCATAATATTAAATGTGAGCGAGAGTATTTTTAGACCATATCAGAGAATGATTATTGTTTTGAATAAAAGCCACGGCGCTCAACACACCTCTTGTAATCTTTTGATTCGTATAACCAGAACTTTTCCTTATCGAGAACGAACCCCTCACTCAAGGCAATCGCAACAACGTGATCTTCGTTATTTGCTTGGCTGATTTGTTGCTGAAGAAACTGATCCTGCTTGAGACGAGAAAGGAAAGCGCAGAGATCTTGTTCTGACTGCTGACACTTTTCCAATCTCCCCATGTAAAAGGGGACAGGCTCGTGATAATTCATAAAAAGAATGGAAGCAAGCACAAGCTACAAGCAAAAAATGCATTGATTGAGAATAAATAAATATCTTAAATTAAGATAAACTCTTAAACTGTTGAGCTTTATTGAATAATTTGAATTAACGTCCTGCTGAAATGGGGGGTTAATCAGAATCGTTCTTGAAAAAACAGCAATGATTATTCATTAATACTGAATAACAGTCAATCAATCCAATTTTTACTCGTCGAACTTGAAAAACTAACTGATATCTTGATTCATTTTGCAAGGTTGATTGTCCATCGTCTCCCTCCCATTCGATCATCCTCTGAATAACAATTGGCCAACAAATCGCCCTTTGCACTTCGAACCATACACTCAAGACCATCTTTTGTGGTAATAAAGCTGGAAGCATTAGGGCATATAAGCTTGGAGAAATCACTGCTCATCTCTTCAACAATCTTCTGCCAAACGATATCAATATTTTCATCAAAAGCTGCAATAAAGTGCATGGGACTAAGATTGAAATAAAGTTATCGTAAACAGCTGGATGGTTATAGCAACGTTCAGATGTCCACTTAGGGTGTCAATTATGCTCAAGCCAACGACTCGTCCAATCAAGAACTCTATATCGATAAATAATGCAATTGAATTATGGCAACAAATTGTCTCTCATGAATCATGACGTAAATTTTTAATTTTTAATCCGCGATGCAACTTTCATATAGTCAAAACCGTCCAGATCATCAATCTTTTGGGGCGAAAACCCCTGCGGCTGAACAGTTTTAGCCATACTCAGGAACTCACTAATGTAACCGCGGCGGAGAGTACGCGCAGGGATGCGCTTAGGTGAAAGGTCGCTAATGATGAAAAGCTCAATTGCAGTGATTATAGAACTTCATGAATTCATGCGAAGAATGATTTTTTACAGATCATCCGCTGCACAACAAACTGACCCCAGGAAAGCCCGCGTCCGAATCAGGCTGGAAGGTTGCAAACGCAACGAAGACGGAACTTAAACGAATCGTTGACAGAATTGAATCTGAGCAACAAAAATATCTACCAAAACGCGAATGGTTCTTGTTTAATACAGGCAAAATTCAACCAAATATTGTCAGAATAATGTTGATTGCTTAGACAACATCACTCAGAGAGTATCTTAGGAACTTGAACAGAGAAATCGGACTCAAAGTCAACCAAATCTCGAAGATTGTCAGCCGATCGGAAGAAATAGAGCATTGCGATTCGTAGCGACGATTAAAATTATCTCGACTTACAATTTGATCTTGCCTCTGCTCAAGTTGCTTGTGCAGATTTGCCATATTTTCCTGATCGATAATCACCTCATCGATCACCAAGAACCAGCGATCACCTCCCTTTAGTACATTGACGAAACTTTGAAGGAGGTTGCTGATCAAAGCAAGTAAATTTTGCATCTGATCAAAAAGACATCTGATCATAAGACCCGTTCTTCGGTGTCACTGGTGTTAGGGAATACATAGGCATGAAATTATCCGTTGCTAACGAGGATTGAGGTTTGGTACTCTGTTTTGAACAAACGAATCATGCTGATCTACGCAGGGATTTTCATCGCAGGTTTTCTATTCGTCTCCACAGGGCTTGCCTACGACACCTTCTGAACGGTTTACACAACAGCATGACTTATTCCGCTAGCAATTCATACAGATCACAATTATGGCTACGGCAACAAAGCATACAAAAAAAGACTGGGGGAAGTTACCCATCAAAGAGCCAGCAAACTATTTCATCGTTTCGTCAAAACCATCTAATTAAGACAAATCTTCATCAGCAGGATAAAAATATAATCATGAATTTAAAGAGATGAATAGAGTAGAAAACGAAGAATTTTTTGGAGGTAGAGTGTTGAATATTCAACCAAAGAAAGCTGAACCAAAGACAAGGCTTGAGAACCTATGCAGACACATTCAAAACGCAAGATCAAATCATATGATCTTGATAAACAATTCAAGATCAATACTAGTAGCTAGGGTTATGTTAAGTGATCAGACTTGCAACACCAAGGAATCGTCTGATGAATGATTCAGAACAAGGAGACTACCCGAAAGCGGTATATGACAATGCCTGGGAAGACCTGAATGTGATGTACGAAAGCTGGAAGACAGTACATGGGGTAGATCGTCAATTCTGCATCGAAATAATCCAAAAATTTGCCAAACATCTTGATACTGAACGCAGTTAAATGATCAACAATAGCTTTATGTCAGCTATAAGGAATGGGTTCTAAATAATTCAAAAGGTCAAAAAGTATAAATTCAAACCAAGACGTGTGCAAACAATAAATGCAACGTCACTACGCATTCAAATCATCATCGAGAAACATACACCATAAAGAATGCCAGTGCAAAGCAAGCCGACAGCCCAGCATATCGATCTAAGCAGTGGAATATTGCCTATGTAAGCAACAATATAAATAGCTCGAAGAATTGGATGAGCAATTGCAACATTAATTGCGAGAGAAGGAAGAGTAACTCCATTCAGAACAGTAAGAATGGCAAAAAGGGCAGAAGGGGCATGAAGCGAAAATGATTCAAAACTGTTTTGCTGTGCCCAGCTGGCCCGTTTCCCCCATGCTGGATAACGATCAAACATTGAACGTAGAGATGACAGATCACTCAGCTCGAACTGAGATTTAAATCGAGCCGCATAAAGAGGCGCAATACTCAGAATCACTATTGCAAACGACAGCACAAGCGACCAGACGTATGGAGCCACATCGGAGTGAGGTAATAATTGCTCAAAAAACATGGATCTAGGTGTTGGATTAATCTGCTGTATTCCACAATTCTAATGAATCATTCTCACCTAAACAACTAATTCTTTTTAGTCAATGAAAGAGCAGAGTTTGTTAAATCTGCTTAATATCTCCCAAATTGTAGATGCAACATCATTGAAGCTTCGTGATCATTGCAAAAGACTTGCAGACTCTATACCACCAAATTACGATCTCATCATCGAGGAGGATAGGCAGATAAAAGTCACAGCGGTAAGTGCCGAAAGAACAAGCGAAACAAAAAACCACGTCTTATTTTTGCAGAAATATCAAAGCGCTCGTCTTCTGAAACAAAAGCCATCAATCAAGTCAATACGAATGAAGCTTAGATGAATTGCGTACAAGCTACTTATTCAGTAGAGTGAAGTAAAATGATGTCCAGCGCGTGCTCATCAATCCAAACGAACTTCCTCTCAAGCAAGCCGCAGATCAATGCCAATCACTGCTAAGCAGCAAAAAAGTATTGGTGTGTAGCAAAAACCGATTGACTTTAGCTGCATTATGTCTTTGCACACCAATTTTAAAATCACTGATTGGTGGAGCAACGACTGAAGATGAAGGCTTAGATTTACAGCTTAAATTTGACCCAGACATCTTAATCACAAGCGAAGATCTTGAAAAGGGCTATGGAATTCGTCTGGTAGAGAGGGTCAAGCAACACAATCCAAAGATCACAACACTTATTTTTCTAGGGCGAGAAACAACTGACGTTGTCCATGAGGCGATGGATGCTGGAGCAGACGGAGTCATGTTTGTCTCATCGGTAGGATCAGGGCACGGAGACTTCATCAAGGCACTAATTACGACTAACGATGGTGGTGTCTACTACCCAAAATCAGTTCGTGCTGCAGCTACGGCAAGAATAAAACAACCGCCTGAGCTCATCGATCCACTGTCCGAACGCGAGCGTGAGGTTCTTCGTTGCATTATTCAAGGCATGAAAAATGCCGAAATAGCAGAATCGTTATTCCTATCTGCAGAAACGATCAAAAGCCACGTCAGCACTACAATCCAAAAACTAGGTGTTAGAGACAGAACTCAAGCTGCTGTGTTTGCCCTCACTCATGGTTTAGTCGACGTCGATATTTAGGTTTCAATTGGTGATAGATATGAGTCCGCTTTAGATAGAAGTCCAAAAAGAAACGTCTACACTTATGGCGAATCACATTTAACTCACTAGCTTAATTTCACTATTAATTCGTAGACAAGCAGATTCCAGATCACGGCGGACGAGTTAGGTCAAACTTTTAAAATTCCACGAAAAACTCTGTAAAATCATTACTGAGATCACAAGAAAAGCGGTCACGCCGGTACATCCAACATTCTCAGAATAACTTGCATCAATCAAAAAATCACATCACTCACGGTAGAAATGTTGAACCTCTGAAGTAATTGTACTCATTGAACCATCATGACCAGTTCTTGCCTGCTCATACTCTTTGTCAGCTTTTCAACTGCCTGCCTCGTGCGTAGCATTTACAAAATCAACCAGACAGCTCAATGAGTTGACGCTAACAATTCCGCCGACAGAGTTCTGGCTCAGGGCTGCTACCTAACTAAGACTGAATATTTACAGCACGCTCCAATTGATCAAGGGTTGTATTCCAAGTGCGATCAGCAGACTCACAATTAACCCTACAGAGGCTTTTCCGATATCACCACCAATCACCTTCGCAAGGCTTCCATGAACCTGGTTAGTAAATACGGTTGTTTGTTTAAGCTGTCTAATACGAAGAGCTAATTCTCTACCTGCAAGTAAACCAAGAAACACCCAGGTTGTGCTTAGCGGAAAGCTGCTTAGAAACGCCCTATAAAGCAAACAAAGTCCAAACATGAAGTCGATTACGCTTGCTGATCGCAAATCCGATGTATTAGTTTTTGAACGCAAAACACCCTGAATCGGGCCACCTCCGATCACGATGAGCATGCAGAGACCCATACAAAGAATCAAAGTGCATACACACATCGAAATAAGATTTAAATTACGAGGCAGATAGACAAAGATATTCGCCATATCCTGAACCAACCACATACTCCACAAAAAACCAGTCGAAAGCCACTGGATTGGATACCAAATTCTATGGATCTCTTTTGAATCCTGATGACGTCGAAAAATCCATCGTTCTAAAACCCATACACCCAAACCCCAAGAAGCAAGGCCTAGGAAAAGTGCCATGACATATCCGGAAATTGAACTCCCTAAAAGTCTTCCGATATTTTCAGGAACGAAAGAAGAAAGTACCAGAAATGAAGTACTCACGGGTGCGCCCCATGCAGTTAGAGCAAGCACTGCAATCGGAGGAATGATGTAGGCCCAGGTGAACGGTTCGGGGACAGGGAATGAATCAAGACGACCCCAAGCAGGTTCGCCTTGATTAAGAAACCAACCCAGAAAAAGAACGATAATGGTGATACAACAAACAAACAGCATCTGAACACTCTTGGGCGTTCGCTGTCGATTTGAGGCGATATAAGTACCAAGCGTTTGCAGAGAATCGTTGGAAACAACTGAAAATGCTGCAAGCAGAAACCCGATGATCATCCAGACATTGACATCAATCACCAGCAGGACTGCTTACTGACATCGTTAGATCATCGCATTGCCCAGAGACACTGCAGGCAGAGTAAAAAACGCAGAGCCATCAGAATATACGTTAGTGGCTGCGAAACAACGCTTTGGTCGCTGTGCAACAAAGGTTACTGCGAAGTTTTTTGACATGAATCAGTTGTTGTTCGTTGTTAACTCGGGCCAGCTCAAGAGAGATTGAGGAGCTTCTCCAGCCAAACCATAAAACGCTGTCGCCATGGACAGGATTGGAAACAATCGACTAAATAGTTCAGATGGCTAGCTATGAGACGGCATGCTGCACGCTCAGCCTCTAGAGAAGCGCTAAGACAACTCCCTAATTAGCAGTCTGCTGCCTTAGCTGCAGCAGCACGAACCGATTCAAGCCAATAGAGATTAAGTGAATCTACGTTCTACGCTCATGCTCGTAGCATTGTTCATGACTCGAAAATATGAGTACTGCAGCGTGAGATGGACTAAAGCAAAAGCAGCCCTCTTCAATCATCCAATCAACGCAGACAACTCAAGGGATATTCCTTAGGCAATTCTTCCCCCCATTCGTTGTGAGGAAGCTTTGTAAATGGAGAGGGGTAAATCTGTTTAACCATTTGAAACCGAATAGGGATTTGTGAATAATTTGGATCATAATCAATGATCCAAAAGTAATCATAATTGTTCTTCCATTCCTTGGGCACACCTTCTAAATGGTCGATATTCAGCAGCTGACGAAGAGTGACTTTTTGAGCTGAATACAGCCGCTCCAATCGTGGACTAGCGATATGGTGGTGTTCCCAGAACATTAAAACAATACGATCATGCCATTTGGGATTTCCTAGTACATCAGCTGCAGCGGCCTGGGTAGCACTATTTTTTTCTGAGGTTTTCGTTATTCCATTTTCACCAGGCATCGCTGCATAAGTCTTGATCGGCAGCCTCCAACTGACAGCAGTGTGACCTGCCGTTTCAAGCGTGTGAAGAGTCATCGCAAAAATCGCGGCAGGAACCTGTCCTTCGAGCAGTGACTGATTCTTCGCGTTCTGGCCCAGATAATATTGACTTAATGCAACCGCACGTCTCAAACCGATCCCACAAAGCGCGTGGGAATTAGCCTTTTCGCCATGACGCAAAAGAATAATCCGACGGGGCACAGCCCGTACAGATGTTCCATGCAAAATGACACCGGTACAGAGGCAAGCAGCAGCCGTCAGCATGCCTAGCCACTTAGGCCTTTTCGCACATGTCATCGATCACCCCTGTCTGGACTCCCTTGGTAGCAGCACCGGATCACCAGAGTGATGGGAGCTATCCATCCAATGCGCAGAACCAGCCAAAAACCTTGAGCTCTGAATGGCCAAAACGGCATTCAAAGCTTACATGAAAGACAAGAATAGTACGACTGTTTTGCAATAACTAGCTAGCAAGCCAACGGGTTATCACCGTCCCTTCGTAAACATGGCCAGAGGCCTCAACAATGGGCTTGGTCTGCGGGTTCGTGAAAATGTCGTGTAAAACATTTTCCTGCCCTTGAAACATGACCGTTGCTCGCTTGGGATCCTCTTTAGAAAAACCAAGATAGAAGATCTTGACACCCATTTCTAAGAACATCGCCTGCTGCTCAGGTGCTTCCATATGGGCTCTATATTCTTCGAAGGTGTTGCTGAGCTTGAAATCAAGAACAGTGGTTTCGATCATCGCCAATTGAAGAAAAGAATGATTTCACAAAGGATATGCACTTAGAGCAGTGATGGCGAAGATCGATTCAAGGCTGCGATGTCGCTCGTGGCTCGAGCAGGTGAGCATTGGCCAACACATTCTGTGCTTCTTCGAGACGACAGCTATTCCTTGGAGAGAAGGCGTTTAGCAAAAACAACCATGGAGAAAGACTTGCAAACCAGTGAAAAACCGTTGCCTTGTCAGCCCTCAGTGGCATTCACAGCTCAGGACATCAAGACAGTGCCAACCACCAACTCAACCAAGTGGAAGCAGCTCTGGGCCCAGTCACAGCATGCCTACAGTGGCAGAACAACGTTTGACAAAAGCTGAGGCCTCTGGAGTTGAAATTTTGAGCTGCCCCCTCGCTACGGCATAGGGAGAAATTGTTATCGCACCTTGACTGTTCCCAAGGCATTTCTAAAACACTGGAAGAGGCACTATTCCAATGGAAATCCATACTGCCCACGCCGAACCAATCGGTGAGTTCATTCGTGAGGGCCATCACAAGCCATTTCGTGCTTTGGCTTGCCCGATAGGCCCCAGCTGCAAGCTTGCAGGTCCAAGAGCACAGGCCAAAGAAAGCTAAATCCGAGCGACAGACATCGCTATGAAGTTATTTTCACGCGATCAGTCAAGACTGATACATCGCAGTGGCGAAGCATAAAGTCTCCAGCCGACACCAAGAATTCAACTGGTGTGGTGGTCTCATTTCAAATACTTCCATAGGCCCTGTAGCAAATTTCAAGTGAGATCACAAAAATTGAGAGCATTTCAGACTTGATTTTTCTTTTGATACGCCTGAGTGCATTCATTTTTATTCGCCAAGCAAAACTAATTTCAAGATAAAAAGCACCAATTCGGAATGATGACGCAAGCAATACATGGATCGTTAAATTTTGGCAAAAATCACCGAGATCTTTCTATTAAGCGCAGCACCATGCAAGACCCCTCATCGAGCAAGCTGGCGTTGGTTGGTTGAGAAAAAAAGGAAAGGGCACCTCTCGATCCTTTTGGATTCATTGCGAACTGCCACCTCAACTGTCCAGAAGCAAAAAATGTATTGAGAAGCTTCAGAGACGCCGGCAGCGCATGGGAGACGCGATGATCAAGGAGCACTCGGCTTCGATAGATGGCTTCTAAGTTCTACCACGTTCACCATGAGTTTCGGGCTGGGAAAGCCCAGCAATGGTGTGGGACAGCTCAAAAAAGCGATGGCTCCGGGCGGAGGCTGGGATGATGCAGTCGCCAATAAATTGAAGGCTGGTTTCTATAACCACTGCTTCTGCCCGGTTGGTCCTGAAGGTCCGGCGTTCTGCATCTGGGAAGTGCGTGAGGGCATCACTGCTCAGCAGTTCCAAGACTTCATCGATTGTCCAAACGGTGTGAACTTTGGACTTGGTGCCTGGATGAATATCTGCAAAGAGATCAACGTCGAACTGGCTGGGAATCCCCCTTATCCGCGCAAGTTCTGAACACCATTGCAAAACTGACCTGAATCAATTCGGGGCAGTTCATGAAAACTTTGGATTAAGCCATCACAAGGCCTCCAAGGTGCTAAACATTCGGCATCATCATCGGGTCGGTTCTAATGAACCGAATCAACCGTGATTCCCATGACTCTTGTAAGAACGAGATAGCCGCCCCAAGCGATCATGTTTAGTCCGATCACCCAGAACCAGACAGTTTTTGTTGTTTTGCTGGTGTCTTCATCCATGAGTCCTCTACTCGTCAGCCCATAACCACTAAACGGTGCTGAAAAATCACTGCTCAGGCGGCAGCCTGCTCCGAAATATTGCGAAGGACCTTCTCTTGAAGTTGCTGGACAGCGCAAAGAGCCTCATGGGCAGGCCAACCATGGTTGTTCATCAGCTCCTCCACCAGATAGTCAGGAGAGTTGGAGATTCGAGCGTTGAGATCAGCCACAGCCCTGTCGTCACGGGCTAAAGCATCGAGTCGGAGTGATCGAAGTTTTTGAATACTTGGCTGATTCATGCCCATACTCTGCATGACGGTGGTGCCTGAGCGCCATCAAATGACCATTAGACACACCTCAAGTGGGCGCACCCGGGGCCGATGACAAGGACGGTCGGGGTCAGCTCGTGCTTTCGGCCAGGGGCCTACATAATGCACTGCTGGAGGCGGTGCCAGCCGTACGAGTGCTTGTTATTGATGCCGATAGCAAAGACCGCGAAGCAGCCCGGCGATTACTAAGGGGTGAGTTGGCAAATTGGGACGTGGTCATCTGCACACCGGTGACTCAGTCGGGGGTGAGCTGGGTGGGAGCGTTTGCCGAGACTGTGTTTGTTGCCGGCGGGAGAACACTGCCGCCGAGTATCTGTGACGCCAAGGCGGGGCGGCGCGAGAGGAGAGCGACTACATGCGTGACCTTGCTACCCAAAACAGCATTGGACCACTCCTTACCGTTACGAGGGCGGGTGGCAGAAGCCATACGTGAGGAGCTGGGCCAGGCGCGTGAGCAAGCAGATGACCTGGCCGTTGCAGGTCGATGGGAGGGCTGCTGGAGAGCATCTACGTGTTAGCAGCCCAACGCCAGATCGAAGTCTTGTATTTATTCCATGACTACACGCTGCACTACGCAGCAGTAGATGACTGGGCCACGGAAGGGCTGGCGGGAAGGGCTGGCGGTTGTTGAGCAACTGCCTCGGCTGAAGACGGCATGTGGCATCCACGAAAAGCGTACCGAGCCAGTGCATTAGCAGGAGCAGGACCTGTGGCGCGAACTATTGGTGCGCAGTTTGCGGCTGCAGGCGGAGGGAGCAGAGCGCGAGGCGGCCAAGACCAAGACAGAAGCGCTGAGAGCAACGCAGGCGAGGAAGGTTGAACGTGCCGGCGCCGACCTAGTGTCCACGAAACTGAGCGAGGTGCAGTAGCTAATGCTCAGAGATGGGCTGGAGCGGTTGTGTAATGGAGAGCGGCGTGCAAGTGACCACAAGCTGGAGAAGGCCGTGGCTGAGGCCTTGCAAACCCTTGAGGCCGCGCTGAAGAAAATGCTTGATTACTCCGCCTTTGTTTATTGAAGATTGCCAGATCAAAGGCATCCTGTTTCAGGGGGTTTGGATGAGGTTATGGGCAATTGCGAGAGATCCATTTACTCGCGTTTGATCATTTAAGCAGGCTTGTTCTAGTGTTGAACTCGTTTTGATTTATTGTTGGGTGAAGCTTGGTTTTTGTTTCCTAGTCAAGGAAGGATTGAACCATGTTTCCCTGTGGGAGAGCTTTCTAAGGCCAGCACCACCTGGATCTGTAGGGATTTATGTGCATGCCAAAACGCCCACGCCATGGCCTGTGCTGAACGGTGCCTGGATCGATCCTGCTCCCCTTGAAACAGCATGGGGAGAGAGGAGTCTGGTGGCGGCCACCCAACGATTGTTTGTTGCGGCGATCAATGATGGCTGTGACGCCATGGTGCTTTTGTCGGGAGACATGCTGCCCCTGCACCCATTTGCCTGGATTCAGTCATTCTGCAGTCAGACGCGTTTGGCGTTGCAGCCCCGGCATGGTCTTAGCGAGCGTCAGGTTCGGGCCAATGCAGAACGATTTGCACAGATCGCCCTCTATTTCGGGCTCTCGGTGGATCAGCTGCGCAAGCAAAACATGTTCTTTGTGATCCAGAGAGAGGCGATCTCCAGGATCATCAAGAGCGCCAGTGTGGATGATTTTCCATTGCTTCAGCTGGCCGATGAGTATTACTGGATCAATCATCTGATTCGCATTGGAGCGGAATGGGAACGATCCAATGTTGTTTTCTGCAATTCTGACCCCACCCGCACCCAGGCCGAGGTGATGCAGCTGACCCCCGCTCTCCTGGAAAGTTGCCGCAATAATAATTATGGCTTCATTCGGAAGATCACGTCACTTGATGATCAGGTCAGGGTACATCTTCAGGCTATTTATGAATCGGTATGAGTTCCTACACTGCCGATTTGATTGTGACCTGTCCGTAGTCTTCTGAGTCCTGAGGCCCTTCTGGATCTTTTGACGAGCGCGGGCTCGATCAGCCCCTGATACAGCAGGATCCCCAGAGCCCCTCTCCTGCCGTCAACGAAAGGATCATCAGGTCTTTGATTGTGTCAGGCAAATTCACCAGTTCTCAGCGGTTCGATCGAAGGGTATGGGGACCGCTCTGCCAGAGGGGTCCAACATCCCAGTGATGGTTGATCCCTATGGCGTTCACATCCACATGGACCGATGCATCCGCTGCTGTAATCGGATCTGCTGCGATCGTGACGCTGATTTCGCCATCGTTGTCGAGATCGAAACATTGGTTCGGGGACGGCCGGGAGTCTTTGAGAAGGTCGCATCTCCGATCACTCCCCTCAACCTGGGAGAAGACAATGAGTTTCACGGCAACGCTGGCGGGGTAGCTGATACCTATTCGATGCCGAAGGCTGCATCCACCAGGCTTCTTTCCTTCCGCAGAACTTATCCCAGAAGTCCAGGCTGACTGGGTTGGCATCCCGAAGTAAAAGGCCCTCACGCCAGTTGCCCTGACGAGCAATGGATGCGCGATTGAGCGCAGTTGAGCAGTAATCAGGCTGGTGAAAGCGCTGCCAAACTAGGTGTTGACTTAGTTCTGAGTCATTCACCAGAAGCGCACCAGAACCTCGCGGGGTCTACACCAGAGTTGTGTAGTGGGGTTCACCAGAAGAGCTGTGATCTTGAAGGAGTCGAGGGGGCAACACCCCCAACAATTCATTCCTTAGAACCATGACACAAGAACAACTCACAGCTTTCCTGGCTAACGCTAAAGGCAACAACAGCCTTCAGGAGCAGCTCAAAGCGGCTGCTGATGCCAATGCTGTTGCTGCAATTGCTAAAGAGGCAGGATTTAGTATTTCTGCTGATAACCCCACCAAGGCTCAAACAAAGATTTCAGCAGAGGAGCTGGAAAGCGTGGCTGGTGGCAAGGATTATGTTGGAAGAACGCTCACTCAGGGGAAGTGTGGCTGTTAAACAGCGTGCTACTTGCCGCCCGGTGGATATTAATTAGCGTTGGCCTACTCATCAAAGCCCCTGCATTGACAGGGGTTTTTTATTGCCCTGGAGCCTTGGCGTCACCGGCTTCCGGGTCAGCGTGGATCGACCGGCACCAACTTGCTCCGGTTACCACCTTCCGGCATCTCAGGCCCGACCTTCATATCCGTCGTACATCGATATTGCGACGGCTGCTAAGTCCACCCCACCACTCACATTCTTTAGTTCTGATTCGCTGAGTTCTGGCACATCTTCACATCCACAACCGGCACCTTCGACACCCTTTAGCTCTTCTTTGCTGATTTTTGCTTGCGTTCTTTCTTCTTGACTTGCTCTTCGGTCATCAGCTTCTCCAGGACTTCCCCAGTGTTAGCAGTTATCTCGGGTCTGTTGGCACCAGCTTCCACTGCAATGGCAGCAAAAACCCAGCACTTGGCAGGGTTTTCAGCAATATTCTGTTCTCGAAGTTCCCATTTCTTGGTACGTTATCTACCATGTCGTTACGAATAAGTTGCGAACTTGGCTAAGTAGGCTTGTAATAGCTGGTCAGCTGACTTTGGTTGGCTTGATGATGTTTGGAGTCCTCAACATATTTTTTGAATGCTATGAAGGAAGGCATCCATTAAAGCGCAAAGTACCTGAATTTTGTCGGGAATAAATTAGCGATATTGTTTGCCGCCATCTCCCGGCATAAACCTCACACCAATCACGCCCCGCCAAGTGCGGGGTTTTTATTGGCAGTCGATGAGAACAATTGCAATGCCAAGCGCAACCAGGCAAAGCTCGGCATCATGCGCGGACTGACGCCTGATCCAATGCACCAGTCCCTGCGCCAGTCGTTATCGCTGAGTGGTCTTGCTGCGCTGGTACTCGCTGGCACACCTCTTCAACCAGTGGCTGCTCAAGAGGACGGCAATGCTGAGGATCTGGGTGATGTGATGAGCATCAGCCTCAAGGATGTGGTCAAGCCTACTCTTGGCTTCCAGGGCGCACTGCAAGGCGCTGGGACACCAAGCCAAGCAGGCATTGGCGGGTTCCTGCCTCTCTCTGTTGGCGAGAACAGTGTTTTCTTTGCTGATGTGCTGCTCAACGTCAACTTCGCTGATTACGGCAACTACAGCAGCCTGATCAATACAGAAGTTGCTGGAACCACGATCAGCACCTCATCACGGCTTGGTTATCGCTGGCTGAATGGTGATCGCTCATGGATGTTTGGCGTCAACGGTGGTTATGACAGCCGTCCGATGAATACAGGTGATGCTGATACAGGGGTGAACGTCAGCAACAAGCGCAGTGTGTTCTTCCAGCAGGTGGCTGTGAATGCAGAAGCAGTCTCTAATGACTGGAACTTCAATGCTTATGCCTTAATTCCTGTAGGGGAGAAAGAAGCTCAACTCAACAGCGTTTATCAAGGCGGTTCACTCAACACCTACGGGCTTAATGTTGGTTATTTCATCACTCCAATTATCAATGCTTCTGTTGGGTATTACTACCAAAATGATGACCTAGGCACGGCTGATGGTTCTGGGGTGCTCGGACGATTGACCTATGAAGTCAGTAGTGGCTTAACAGCAGGAGTAAATATCTCCTACGACGAGGCTTTTGATACCAGAGTTTCAGCAGATCTTAAAGTTCGCTTTGGCGGCCCAAGCACAACAGCAGCCAAGAAGAAAAAGTGGGACAATCCGACAATTAACGCCCTAACCGCATCACCCAATAACAGGGATGTGCGGGTGCATGATCCAGTCTTCTCCAACACCCAATCTTACAGAAACACTGTACCCGCGCAGGCTTAGTGAAGCGAACAAACAGTTGAGCCAAACCATCTAAAGCCTTTGCAATTGCGGGGGCTTTTTGTTTCTTCAACCAACACCATAAACCCTTAAATCAGCCTCCAATACCTGGCACGATTGAGCGCAGTTGAGCAGAGATAGCCGGGGCTTAATTAGTAATCAAGACTGCAATTATCTAGCAACTCCGGCCAATACTCGTTCAGCGGCAGCCCGATCCACCGGGACGCCCCAAGCCGCAACGGGCGCAGCTAAGCAAAGCCCGGCATCATGCGCGGAATGATGCCTGAATCAATGCAGCGGTCCTTCAGTCTGTCGTTATCGCTGAGCGGTGTTGCTGCACTGGCACTAGCTAACGCCACTCTCTTGCCTGCCGCTGCTCAAGACGCAGGTGGTGCAGATGATCTCGGGGTGATGGAGATCAACCTCAAGGATGCAGTCAAGTTCAACTGGGGTTTTCAAGGCGCACTGCAAGGAGCAGGCACACCCAACCAAGCAGGCATTGGTGGGTTCCTGCCAATCGCTGTTGGCGAGAACAGTGTGTTCTTTGCTGATGTGTTGCTCAACGCCAACTTTGCTGATTACGGCGGATACAGCAGCATCGTCAAAACAGAGGTTGCTGGAACAACAATCAGCACCTCATCAAGGCTTGGTTATCGCTGGCTGAATAGTGACCGCAGCTGGATGTATGGCGTAAACAGCGGCTATGACAGCAGGCCGATGAATACAGGCAATGCTGAAACAGGTGTCACGCTCTACGACAAGGAAAGTGCTTTTTTTCAGCAGATCGCAGCAGGTTTAGAGGCAGTATCAGATACCTGGAACTTCAATGCCTATGCCTTAATCCCTGTTGGTGATACAGAGCAGCGCCTCAATGCGCGTTATCTCGGTGGGGCGCTTGATACCTATGGCCTTGATGTTGGTTATTTCATCACCCCTGAACTCAATGCCTCTGTTGGTTACTACTACCAAAGCGGTGATCTAGGAACAGCAGATGGTTCAGGTGTGCAGGTGGAGCTGGATTATCAGATCGCTGATGGTTTAACTACTGGGATCAATGTTTCCTATGACGAAGCTTTTGAAACCAGAGTTTCAGGCAACATTGAGTATCGCTTTGGCAGCAACACTACAGCTGCAGAAACCAAGAAAAAAGCATGGCAAAAGCCAACCATTCAAGCCTTATCTGAAAGCGTTAAAAACAGGAATATCCGCGTTCATGATGCAGTAGATCCAGATGCGAAGTGCAAGTTCAAGTTGTTCCCCGGCAGCCTCCAGCCCTCCTCCTGGTCTGCTTTGAGTACCTATCATGGACCCAATTCAACAAAGTCCCTATGGCATTGCAACCCTGGCGCGCCTGATGCAAATGCTAACGGCTGGACGAAGAAAAAAAGGGCTGAGGAAAACCTTTAAAATTTTCTTGGGTACTGGCCCCTCTGGGGTTTAATATCTCACCAAAACGCCCATACAAGCAGCTAATGAACTGCTCAATACCTGGCACCATCTGAGTGCAGAGTTGGCTTGCTTGGGTCAATTTATTTAATACCTAAGTTGCATTAAAACCTGGGCAAGGTGAATACACTTTCGCATTTAAGTCCGCTAGTAATGTAGTTATTTGCTCTATTGTTGCGCCGTTAAGCGCGAAAATAATTTATGAAAGAAACATTCTCGTGTCACCATCGCGAATGCCATTTGCTCTTCTAAATTTCACCGCAACTTGCTGCCACTCCTCTGGGATTTGATTGAGGCGAATGTCAAAGGCAAACGGTAATTTCTGTTGTCCTGGTGATACTCGGCTCTTTTTGGTTTGTCTGCCTCTGCCCTTCTCAACTAATCGTTTCAGCATCCTTGAGCCCCAATGGCACCTAGAGCCGCCTTTGCTTTTATGCCGGTAGTTCTGGCAAAACCATGCATACCGTTTGGAGCAAGCTTTCAGGCTTGATCCCAATTGCAAAAAACTGGGGTGCCACTCACTGATGCCATCACATTCCAACCTGCCGTAATGCCCGTAATTGGAATAGGGGTCATAAAAACCTTTCCTGATTCCTGCTGCTTTGGGATTGGCATGGATATACCTCAAGGTATTCAGCATTCGCCTGTGATCTTTGGGATGGATTGGGGTTTAGAAATACCTGGCCTCCCAGAAGTGTCCGCAACGACCGCTCAAGCGGTTCAAGGCCATGGCGGAATACCAGGCGAACCAATGCATCAACCTCGGCAGCTCACTTGCATCATCAGGACGCAGCAGCAAGTGCAGGTGGTTGGCCATCAGGCACACCGCATACAAGCGATGAGGAACCTTCTGCTTGGCTTTTGCCAGCACAGCTAGCAGCACATCTCTTCTCAATCCTTTTGCAATCAAGAACTGCCTGCTATTGCAGCGCAGCGTGATGTGAAATGAATGGCCTGCTGGCAGAAAGCGGGGTTGACGTGCCATATCCTGACCATTGATCTATGCCATTATTGACAAGATGTTAATGATGAGTTTTAAAAGCTAGATGGTAAGTGGAACCAAACGCTTTAAACAGCATCCCCAAGCTGTCTGCACAGAACTCGACGGCGGTGTGGCTTTATTTCAAAGCAATACCTGCGACTATCTTGTTCTCAATGAGACAGGCTCAGCTATTTGGCATGCACTGAAAACTCAGCCAACACTGCCTGAACTCTGCAAGAATTTACAGGCGGAATATGAAGTAACTCTCGATGAATGCAAGTCTTCCATTGAAACATGGCTGGAAGCTGCCTTAGAAAAAAAAGTGATTGCCGTAGTTGGTGATTAAAACGAGAAGTGTGTTTTGAGCTTTCTTGCCCAGACTTCACCACCAAGTCGATTTCCTCCAAGCATTTGGAAACCAAGGCGTGCAAAATAACGTCGCATGGATGCTTTTTGCAAGCCAGGATTAATGTTTTCAGCTAGTAATACTTTTGCTCGATGATCGCGTTTCTCTTCTTCACGATCAAACCCTTTAAGGAATGCTCTAAAGAGCTGATTTGCCAGACGTGGATTCCTGGATTCTGGAATTACATACATGCGTTGAAAATAGGCATGGCTTCCAAGGTCTAGCGAGGTTTCTAACTCTCGTAATACGACAAATACAATGCCATCAATTGCTCCTGATTGATCACGTGAAATTGCGGCTGGCTGTCGCGATATAGGCTTTTTAAGTAGACCCATGCGCTTCTGGTTATTGCTTAGTGTTGCTCGAAACGACTTCAATTCTTCTTGATATGGCTTGCCATACTGTCTCCAAAAAGCCTTCAATTCGCTTCTGAGCTGATCATTCACCTGTCCAAATACAAACTGAATTCGAGGATCAGTCAACTTCTGGCCCTTCGTATTTAAAGCGATTCATCGCTTCAGACAACCCATTTGCTAATCGCTTTCGCTGCTCAATTGAAAGTTGTTCTGCTCCTTCTCCGGTGCGACCTGAGCGAAAGAATCGTTCACAACCAGCAGGCTTTTCTGCAAAACCATTAACATCTTCCTCAAGCTTCTTGAGTCGATCAATGGAGGTGTTTTCCAAAGCCTGATGTATGAGTTTTGAGTCAGTAGGAAGCCCTAAAAAAGTTGCCAATTCAGTGAATATTTCTGATCCTTTCGATAGCATATCTTCATAGCGCATGATCAAGACTGGTAGCTGAGTTTGATCGGCCCATGAGCGCACATGTTGATCCCAGCGGCCCATGTGTTGTCGTACTTGATGACCTCCAAAGCGTTCTCCTGGCACCAGTGCTGCACCGGGATCCAACAGAAAATCAACGCATCGATCCAACGGCCATGAGAAGAAGTGACTGAGTGACAGGGCCACATCCTCTGGGTGGCGCAGAATATAAACAACTCCAGAGCAACCTGTTGTGCTCACCACCGGGCGTCTACGGGAATCAGGAGATTTAAATGAATCATGCACTTTATGAAATCGCTCTCCTTCTGCGAATAGCCACGAACTGGCACCAGCACGTCCGCGCAACGGGTCAAGTTCACTAAAACTTAGATCACAACTATTAATTCCTAATTGATCGTCCAGCCAAAGCCTGGATGAGGCAATCGCTCCAGTTTCAATATCTTGATTAAGGTTTAGTTCTTCTCCAGGATTATCTCCTGCCAACCTCATTAATTCAGTGATAAAAACCCGGCACCAGGTGTTGCCTGATTTTGGATAAGAAGCCAGATACCAGTAGCTGTGATCTTCATTCATTGCTTGAGTCCTCTTCTGTGGCTTCTCTGCGCTGTTGCATCGATTCAGGTTGCATCAGGTCCACCTTCTTCAGGCTTTTGGCCATTGCTTTGATTCCATCTGGAACGATCAAGGCATGCAACGGCACCGTTCGAGCTAGTGCAGCTGCCTGCATAAACAGCTGCGCTTCTGCGTCCATGCCTCGATACATTCTTGCGTGAAAGGCTTGGTTACGCAGGCGCATCAAGGAATTGGTTTGTGAGACATTGCGTGAAGCCTTAAGAGACATTTTTTCCTTCTCATCTTCTGCTTCAGCGTCATCCTCTTGACCCGAATCCTCTTTGGCGCGATTCAACACATAAATCAGCCGCAATGGTGATCCTTGGGGCAGACAATCCAAATCGTGAGCATGCAGTGCGTAGCGCTTCAATCCCTTTCTCACCGGTGGCAACTGATGCCAATTCAGTTCCAATGCCACAGCGGCGTCATGCCAGAGCTTGAGTTGATGCATCCCTGGCAGAACCAGCCCATCAGGGCTCACGGCAACGAGCTCACTGCTGAGTAAACGCCAACCGTCTTGCAGCAAACACCAGGCCAGGGTGGACTTACCGGCAGCTGGATGACCCAACAGAAGGATGGCCTCACCATCTCGCTCCAGCGCTGTTCCATGCAAAACCAAGGCACCACGCTGAATCGCCAAGGCCCCAAGCCCACTGGTGACAGCAAACGTGCGGATGTCGCGATCGCTGACGCTGTCGTCCCAGCGCTGCCATTCCAAACGCTCACCACCGGTGGCACGGAACCAACCAATGCCTTCCAGTTCCAGCCGCCATTCCTGCGGCGCCAACTGCAACGTTGGCGTGCTGTGGGGGCTGGCCTGCAGCATTGGCCACTGCCTGTGATCAGCTTCCACCAGCTGCACCAGCGACTCACGCTCCACAGACGCGGCCGCTTGGATCAACTCCGGCAAGACCAACGTGGACTCCAGATGCATGCCCAGGGCTTGATAGATCCCAGGCGACGCTGCAGGCATCAGCTCACGTGCTCGCGTTTAGAGATCAATGCTGCCAGCTCTGCACGGTTTAATCCTGCCATCGACGCCAACAACAACAGCACCCGTGCTTTCTGGGGATTGAGGCGGCCTGCTGGCAGCAGCCCAGTCCCAGGCCTACCGAGTGCTCCTCACCATCCACGAGTCACTTGCGTGCAAATTTGCGTGCAATCAACTTCAAGGCGCTGCGCCAAGACCCTACGAAGCAAGTCTCTGGCAATTAAAAAGGGCCCTTCCAGGCCCCATGAGTCATTTGGGTGATAAGGCTGACTTCACCCCATCTCCCTTAAAGGGTCAGGCAGCAACAGGGGCTGCTTGACGGGAGAAACGAACGATGTTGTTCGCAGTTACGGGTTTGCTCTTACCGAGCAGGCTTCAGTCACCCTCCTCATGCCCCGTCGAAACCATTGCAGCCCCAGGAAGGGGGAATGGAGCTGAGCGGAATCGAACCGCTGTCCGAAACACTGGTGTGGATCACCTAGTCCGATCAAGACCGGACGTTGTCATTCTGACAGCAGTGGTGAAGTGGAGCAGAGGATCTTGGGGAGTGAGCACCGACATGCGCCGCTGCCGATTCATGGCGTCGCCGTGTTGCCCCAAGGTCTCGAGGACATCGGCAGCCAGGAATTGCAGGCACTCGGAGCCAAACAGATCACACCACTACGACGTGCTGCATCGTTCGAATCCGACATGGCCTGTTTGTACAGGCTTCACCTGCAATGCCGGCTGCCCTTCAGGTTGCTGCGGGAAATGGCACGCTTCCGCTGCGATGGTCGCGATTCCCTTTACGACGGCGTTCAACAGGCCCTCGACTGGGAACGCTGGCTTCATCCATCGATGAGCTTCCGAGTGGATGTGACCGGCACAGCCCCCGGGCTGAAACACAGCCACTTCACAGCACTCCAGGTGAAGAATGCCTTGATTGATCGTCAACGTGATCTCTGGGGAAAACGGTCGTCTATCAACCTGGACGAACCCGATCTCTGCCTGCATGTTCACTTGCATCGTGATGAAGCAGTCCTAAGCCTGGACGGCAGCGGTGGCAGCCTGCACCGCAGGGGATATCGAGCCGCCGTAGGGGTAGCTCCGCTGAAAGAGAATCTGGCAGCAGGACTGATCAGGCTGACCGGCTGGGACGGAAGTACCCCACTGACCGATCCTTGCTGCGGCTCAGGAACCCTGCTGATTGAGGCCGCAGCGATGGCTCTGCAGCGCTTCCCTGCTCTGCATCGCAACTTCCTGCTCGAATCATGGGCGGATTTCGAACCAGATCTGTGGAATGCAGAACAACAAAGAGCCCAGAAACGGCAGCAGCCCGTGGACAATCCACCACGAATTTTGGGCTATGAGCAGGACTCAAAGATTGCCCAGCAGGCACGCGACAACATCAGAGCAGCAGGCCTGGAGGAGGTAATCGAAATCGTTGAAGCCGATTTCAGAGATGCACCAGCTCCAGAAGAGGACCACGGCGTGGTGGTGTGCAATCCGCCCTATGGGGTGCGACTGGGCGACAGCATTGAACTTCAAGAGCTCTACAGAGAGCTTGGAGCAGTGTTGAAAAAAGATTACGGCGGCTGGGATCTGTGGCTGCTCAGCGGCAATCGAGAATTAACCGGAGCCCTACGCCTCAAAGCAAGGCGAAGGATCCCTGTGAATAACGGGGGATTGGATTGCCGCTGGCTGCATTACGAGCTGAACAGGCGACTCCGCTAATCCAATCCTCCTGGAAAACTGAAAACTGGCGATTCATTTGCCCAGGACGGCCCGCGTGGTCCGCATCAAGCCTTCCAGTGTCTGAGGCAGATACGGCCCTTTGGCGAGTTGACCGCCAATCCGCAGACTGAATCCGGCCACCACCAGATTGAGAATCGCTATCGCCAGGAGCGCTTGGATCAACGACCAACCCCAGGATTCCAGCATCCAAACCAGCAAGGCAGCTTCTCCAGCCACAAGGGCCATCAGCATCAGGGTGCCTCCCATGGCCAGAAACACGCCGCCACTGATCAGGCGCCGTTTCTCGCGATCCACCTCCTGCAAGGCAATACGGACGTGGAGGTCCATCACCGAGCCCGCAAGTGCAGTGACCCGGGCAGCAGCGCCAAGTCCTCTGGAGCGCGGTTGCTCGGAACGGGGCAGCTCACTCATGAGGATCTCCGTCCACCGGTCAGCAAGGCACCCACCAGAAGCCCTACACCAGCGGCCACAGCCAGTGACATTAAAGGTCTTTCGCGCACCGGTTTCTCAAGCTTCGGCCGGAGAGTGCTGTTGAGCTCATCGAGAAGATGCTCAAGCTGCTCTTCCAGCGGATCAAGGTTGTCAGCAAAGTTGCGGGTGCGATCTCCAGCCTGATGCAGCAACTCTTCGAGTTGGACAGTGACAAGGCTCGCAGCACGGTCGCTCTGGGCAGAAATCAGTTGAACCACCTCATCGAAACTGCCGCGGGTGGCTTCAAGAGCTTGATGGGTGACTTCAGGCCAACGCTTTTGGATTTCTGGCAAGAGACTCTCAAAACGATCCCGAAAGCGGTAAGCCAGATCCTGGGAGTCCGCAGGCGCATCGGCTGATGAGGGAGCTGAATCCATGGCGATCCTGACGGCCAACCGCAGGCTAAGGGTGGTAACTCTGAGATGAAACCCATTGGCATTGGTGGGGCATCAGTTGCGCTACGCCCTGTTAGAGCATTTTGGGGCCCCGGATGACCCAGGCGGTTGCCACCTCGACTTGTTGCTTGAGGACGGAGACAGCTGCCGCAGCTGGCGACTGGAAGCGATTCCACGTTTGAACGGTCCTGCGGTGCAAGCCACACCTTTGCCCCCCCACCGACTGGTGTGGCTGGATCGTGAGGCAGCCTCCGTATCCGGCAACAGGGGTTGGGCGCGACGGGTCGTAGCAGGCAAGATGCGAAGCGGCCTGCCCTCTGATGCCAATCAGCCCATTCAGGTGGAGCTGGAAGGGATGGCCGTCATCGGCCTCAGCGAGCCGGTTGTTCTGGAAATCGCAGCAGCAAAGTGCCGCATGCGCTCTCCCAGCGACCAGAGCACTGCAAACAGCACTTGAGCTTTTTCAAGGCTCCGCTAATTTCGGACGGCTAACAGCCGTGGCCCCTGTTGGTACACATCAATCAGGTCGGGCTGACACAGTTCAAGTCCTTCGGGGGGGCGATGAGCATCCCCCTGGAGCCCGGGTTCACTGTGGTGACCGGGCCAAACGGATCTGGCAAGAGCAACATTCTCGATGGAGTGTTGTTCTGTCTTGGTCTGGCTAACAGCAAAGGCATGCGTGCTGATCGCCTGCCTGATCTGGTTAATAGCAATGTGCTGAAGGCCGGCAAGTCAGCCGAAACCACGGTGAGTGTCCGTTTCGACCTATCCGAATGGGAGCCTGACGCGGCTGAGGAAGGACTGGAGCCCCCGGAGGAGGGGCCATGGATCCGCGCCGATCAAACGGAATGGACCGTTACACGCAAGTTGCGGGTGATGCCAGGAGGTTCCTACAGCAGCAGCTACAGCGCGGATGGGGTCCCGTGCAATCTCCAGCAATTGCAAACCCAGCTGCGCCGACTGCGCATCGACCCTGAGGGCAGCAACGTGGTGATGCAGGGAGATGTCACCCGCATCGTTTCGATGAGCAACCGCGATCGTCGCGGCCTGATTGATGAGCTGGCCGGTGTGGCGCTGTTCGACACCCGCATTGAACAAACCAGGCGCAAACTCGATGAAGTTCAGGAGCGCCAGGAGCGCTGCCGCATCGTTGAGCAGGAGCTGCTGACGGCGCGGCAGCGACTTGAAAAAGACTGTGCCAAAGCCAGGGCCTATCAAGAACTCAAAGAACAGTTGCAACTCGGCCGCCGACAGGAGCTGGTGTTGGCCTTCGAAGCGGCTCAATCCGAACGTCGACGCCTTCAGCAGCGACAAGAACAACTGAGCACCAAAGAGGAAAACGATGCTCGGTCAATCGAGCAACGCGACGTCAGCCTGCAGGAAGCGGCTGGAAGGCTTCAGACCCTTCAGGAGAGCGTCAAAGCTCTCGGCGAAGACCAGCTGCTGAGCGTGCAGGCTGAACTGGCAGGGCTTGATCCACAGAGCCGCGAACTGGAACGGCAGGCAGGCCAGCATCAGCAGGAGGCTGAACGCCTGCAAGGACTGCGCCATCAGCTACAAGCCCGCCGCGGCCAACTTCAGGATGAAACAGAAGACCTGCGCCTGAAAACCAACAATGGATTGCTGGAAAAAGCGGAGCAAGACTGCAGAGATGCGGAAGCAGCAGTGGAGCTCTCCCGGCGGCGACTAGGAGAAGTGGCAGGACGCTCAGGAACCTGGCTCGAAGAACAAAAGCAGCTCTCCGGCCAACGTCAGGACCTTCAAGGTCGCGTCACACCGCTTCAGGAGGAACGTCAACAGCTGCTGGAACGACTTCGACAAGACGAAGAACGACAGCTGGAGCTGGAACAGGAGCGAGATCAGGACGGGGAGGAAGACCAGCGGGTCCAGACCTTGCTGGAGCAGCTCGAGCGAGAGTGGCAGACGCTGCTGGAGTCGATTCGCAGCGGCAGAGAGCGACTTCAGCAACTGCTGGAGTCGGTCGCGATCCAACAACGCACCCGTTCCAGGCTCGAACAGGAACAGACGCGGCTCGAACGCGACATTGCCCGCCACGACAGCCGCCGGGAAGCCCTTCAGGAAAGCAGGGGCACTGGGGCACTGAGGCTGCTGCTCGAATCGGGCCTGGAAGGGATTCATGGCCATGTTGCGCAGCTTGGTGAAGTTGATGAACGCCATCGCCTGGCTCTGGAAGTGGCTGCCGGCGCAAGGATGGCTCAGGTGGTGGTGGACGATGACCGCATCGCTGCTCGAGCGATTGACTTACTGAAAAGTCGCCGCGCCGGTCGACTCACCTTCCTGCCGCTCAATAAAATCAGAGCTCCTGGCGCGGGGGCTGCGGCAGCTACAGCTCGTGGCCGCAGCCCCCAGGCGGGTGAGGGGAATGGCCTGATTGGACGCGCTGTCGAACTAATCCGCTACGAAGCGATTTACACAGACGTTTTTGCCTACGTCTTCGGTGACACGCAGGTGTTCAGCGATCTGAACAGTGCCAGACAATTCCTAGGCCGTTCACGAGCCGTCACCCTCGAAGGTGAGCTGCTTGAAAAAAGTGGTGCCATGACAGGCGGAAGCTTCTCGCAGCGTGGTGGCGGGCTGAGCTTCGGTGCCAGCAGTGATAGTGATGAAGCCGCCCCACTGCGTCAGCGACTGCTGGAGCTGGGGGAGAGCCTGGCCGCTTGTCGGCGGGAGGAACAGAGGCTGGCGGAGGCCGTGGATCAGCAGCGGCCAACATTGCGGCAACTGGAACAGCGCCAGGCCGCCCTGGAAGCAGAACGCCAAGCCGCCAAGCGTTCCCATGGCCCACTGCTCGAACGCGTGCAACAGCGTCAGCGCAAACTCAGCGAGCTGCAACAGGCCCAGCAGAAACATCGTCTGAGGCTTGATCAGCTTGAGACGAGCCTGAACCCCCTACAAATACAACTCAATCAGCTCAATTCCCAGGAATCCAACCTCGAAGCCAATGGTGATGCCGAGGGTTGGCAAGCTCTGCAGCAGGAGCTTGAACGGGTGGATTCCGGCCTTGAGGCCGCGCGGCAGCAACGCGATGCACTGCTGCAGCAGGAACGCGACCGACAACTCTCTCAACAGAGACTCGGCGATCAACAGCAAGCCATTGAGCGGGAAGAAGCTTCGCTTCAGCAAGCGGTTCAAGCCCTCTCGGAAGCGCATGGCCGGTGGCGTGAGCAGCAACAGGCGTTGAAGACCCGCCGAGATGCGCTGGAAACTCAGCAGCAGGAACTGCAAACCCGTTTCGGGGAAGAGCGACGCGCAAGAGATGAAGCGGAGGCTGCCGTTGCTGAACAGCGGCAGGCCTTGCAGCAGGCCTGCTGGGAGCTGGAGCGCCTACGCGAGGAGCGCAGCTCACTCGAGGAGCAACTGCGCAACGGAGGTCTCCGTTTGGAGGAGCTGCGGTCCACGCTCCCTAATCCACTTCCGGAAATTGCCGACGAGCTGCGTGAAAGTGGTCTGGAGAGCCTTCAAGAACGCCTGCAGCAATTGCAGCTGCGCATGGAAGCTCTAGAACCGGTAAACATGCTGGCCCTGGAGGAGCTGGCAGAGCTCGAACAACGCCTGGGCGACCTGGGTGAACGTCTGGATGTGCTCAGCCAGGAGCGAGAAGAACTGCTGCTGAGGATCGAAACTGTGGCCACGCTGCGCCAGGAAGCCTTCATGGAAGCCTTTGAGGCAGTCGACAGCCATTTCCGCGAAATCTTCGCCAGCCTTTCTGATGGCGATGGCAAGCTTCAGCTCGACAATCCGGATGACCCTCTCGAGGGTGGGCTCACACTGGTAGCCCATCCCAAAGGCAAAGCGGTCAGACGTTTGGCGGCAATGTCAGGAGGAGAGAAGTCGCTCACTGCACTCAGCTTTCTATTCGCTCTGCAGCGCTTCCGTCCATCCCCGTTCTATGCCCTGGATGAGGTCGACAGCTTCCTCGACGGGGTCAATGTGGAGCGTTTGGCAGCCCTGATTGCTCGCCAGGCCGAACAGGCACAGTTCCTAGTGGTGAGCCACCGCCGGCCCATGATCGGAGCCTCCACTCGGACCATCGGCGTCACTCAGGCGCGCGGTGCCCACACCCAGGTGGTTGGCCTTCCTGATGCAGCCTGAACAGCCAGCGCAGGGTCCTTGCGCCAAAATGTCACGAATCCCTCCGGCTGAGGCCCGCGGTTGAGCTTGTCGTCAACTCCGAATGACCCCCTGGCGAACGTGCCGAGTGACCGCCTCTGGCTGAGGTCGGAACTGATGGGTACGCAGGTCATCACCCGCGACAGTGGTCGTCGTCTGGGCGTTGTGGGTGAAGTGGTCGTGGACATTGACCGCCGCGAAGTAGTGGCCCTGGGATTACGCGACAATCCGCTCACCAGGTTCCTGCCGGGCCTGCCGCGCTGGATGCCCCTCGACCGAATCCGCCAAGTTGGGGACGTGATCCTTGTCGACTCAGCCGACTCCCTGAGCGAAGGCTTTGCAGCTGATCGCTATAGCCGCATCATCAACTGCCAAGTCATCACGGAATCAGGTCAGCAACTCGGTCGTGTCCTGGGCTTTTCGTTCGACATCGAAACCGGTGAATTAACCACCCTGGTGATGGGGGCTTTGGGTGTGCCGCTACTGGGTGAAGGTGTGCTGAGCACCTGGGAGATTCCCGTGGAAGAGATTGTCAGCAGTGGTGCTGACCGGATCATCGTTTACGAGGGCGCCGAAGACAAACTCAAACAACTCAACAGTGGATTCCTGGAAAAGCTGGGAGTGGGAGGAGCCAGCTGGGAGGAGCAGGAGAGGGAGCGTTACCGCTTGAACGTGGTGCCAGTGGAAAACCAGCTCAGCTCTGGTCAGCCAACTGAAGCAGCCCCACGGCAGCTCGAGGCCTCTCAGGTCGAACGGTTTGAGGCCGAGCAACCGGAACTTGAATATGTGGAACTGGAACAGCCTCGAGAGCAGGACGTGAGACGGCGCCGCTACCTCGATGAACTGCCCATGGATGAACCCGAGCCCTATCGACAGCCAGAGCGCTACTCCAGACGCGAACCTGAGCCTGACGATCGTCGTTATCGGACTCAGGGACAGGACGAACGGTCTTATCAGGAGCCGGAGCCCCGCTATCCAGAACCCCTAGGTGAACTGGATCCATCCAGCTATGAGGAACGTTCTCGCTACGAGGAAAGGCCTCGCTACGACGATCGTCCCCGCCCGGCTTCAAGACGCCCTGTGGAACGCCCCGGGGCACCACTAGATGTGGAACCGATGGATGTGGAATCAGTCGAGCGCCAACCCTTGGAGCTAGAGCCGAAAACGCGCAACACATGGAATAACGAACGACCAGAAGGGACTTCCGGCGAGCCCGTTGAAGATCCCTGGTGAATTAATCAGGGCAGATTGGCCTTCGGATCAGCGGCAGTTCAATCAAGATTCATCACCACCCTTGAACTGCAGTGAAGCGCTATTGACGCAGTAGCGCTGTCCAGTAGGGGCTGGTCCATCACTGAATACGTGTCCTAGATGCGAATCGCAGCGTGCACAAAGGATTTCTCTACGCACCATTCCATGGCTGAAATCTTCCTTGGTGACGATGGCCCCAGAACTGACTCCCTGCCAGAAACTGGGCCAACCAGTACCGGATTCAAATTTTGTGCTGGAACTGAACAAGGGGATGTCGCAGCAGATGCAGTGATAAGTGCCATCGCCCTTGTGGTCCCAATAAACACCGGTGAAGGCCCGTTCAGTGCCTCCTTTACGGGCCACCTGAAATTGCTCGGGAGTCAGTTGCTGCTTCCACTCCTCAGGGGAGCGTTCAACGCGATCGCCGCCGGAGGTTGAGGGAGTGGTCATGAACTGTTCGGAATTCGTCTCAAAAGCTAGTCGGAAAGAGCCTTCGGCAGCAGGCTCCTCACCTCTTCAGCCAAAGCCGCCACCGCTCCCGGCTGTCCGCGCAGCGCCCTGAGATCGTCGCGCTGACCCTCGAGCCGCTCAGGCTGCTGCAACCAGCCCGATGCTTCAGCTGCGATCTGCTCGGGTGTGATGGCGCCCACACGCTCAGGGACCACCATCCGGCCTGCGGAAATATTCGGCCAGGCCAACAGGCCATGGTTTCTCATCCTCCAGGCGCTGAGCAGAAGACCGATCAGTCGCCGCAGTCCAGGCAAGCGGGCCAACAGCCCCATCCAGCCGTCCCAAGCCTGCATCACACCAAGATGCTGAGTTGGCACCAGCACGATCATCGGCACTCCCAGAGCGCCCAGTTCGGCTGTGTTAGCACCCACCGTGGTGAGAGCCAGGGAACATTGACTCAGCACTCCATGGGCAGGGGGGTCCTCCTGAAGATGGATGAGTGTGCCGGCATTGGTCAGCAGCCGCCGCCAGGGCCAGCCATCTCCCGGAGGGAGAACCTCCCTCACACCGGCCGCATAAGCATCCGCGATGCGATTGGCAGTACTGAGATACCGGAGAAAAGCCTCAGCACTGGTGGTAGGGGCTACTGGCAAAAGGAACCGACAATCTGGGCGTCGCGCCATCAAACGGTCGGCGGTTTCAAACAAAAACGGGACCCCCACGCTGAGTTTGGCTGGCTTGGATCCCGGCAGCAATGCAACCCACTCCCCTTCAGGCAGAGGATCGCTTGCCCTGGCATGGCTCGACAGGTCTGCCATCAGATCGCCAACAACACGGCAACGCGAACGAAAGCGCTTTGGCAACTGCTGCTGAACCTCTGGCGCCATGGCCGCAATGCGGTCATTCCAACGCGGCCAACGGGCCACCCATTCGGCGTAGGTGATGTGCCGATAGCCAAGCCTTGCTGAGAGCAATACACTCCAGAACTGATCGCCGCCAAGAAAGACCACTACACCTCTGTTCGGCCAGTGGCCGAACCGATCTGGATGAAGCAACAGCGACCAAAACTGAGCCGCAGGAATGATTCGATCGAACTGTTGCCAGCGACCGGCAGCTTCGGCCTCCAGGCCTGTGGCGTTGGGGCATGGGACCAGCACCAGCCTCAAGCTAAGAGGCGAATGCATGGATCTCGGCCTGAGCAGCAATTGCCGGTGGAGCCGTTCCGCCAGCGGACGGACCCAGGTACTCAGCTCGCCGGGTCCGTTGGAAACGAACACCACAGAGAGCGTTGGATCCTTGGATCGGAGCGTCAATCGAAACGGATCGGCTTTTGGAAAAGAAATGCGGATGGCGAGACTTGAACTCGCAAGGCCGAAGCCACACGCCCCTCAAACGTGCGTGTCTACCAATTCCACCACATCCGCGTGGTTGATTCAGCCCTTCGGGCTTCACCGGGGATCGATCATACCGGCTGGGGTGCCCTTTATTGCCCTGCCCGCAGACGCTGCAGGAAGCCGATGAACTCCCATGCACGGACACTGATACGATCCGCCCTGGCCTGGAATCTGCGGGATGCCCATCGGCAAGGTGCTGATCGCCAACCGCGGCGAAATTGCTCTCAGAATTCTGAGAAGCTGCCGGGAGATGGGAATCGCCACGGTGGCGGTTTACAGCACCGTTGATCGCAACGCCCTCCACGTACAGCTGGCCGATGAGGCGGTCTGTGTGGGCGAAGGACCCAGCAACCGCAGCTATCTGAACGTTCCCAACATTCTTGCGGCAGCCACGTCAAGGGGCGTTGACGCCATCCATCCCGGCTACGGATTTCTAGCTGAAAACGACAAGTTCGCAGAAATGTGCGGCGACCATGGCCTCACCTTTGTCGGACCATCGCCCCACGCGATCCGCTCGATGGGTGATAAGTCCACCGCCAAAACAACCATGCAATCGGTGGGGGTTCCCACCGTTCCCGGCAGCGAAGGGCTGCTTTCAGGAACCAAGGAAGCGGCTGAGCTGGCAGCCAGCATGGGCTACCCGGTCATGATCAAGGCCACGGCCGGTGGGGGTGGCCGGGGCATGCGCCTCGTTCAGAGCCCTGATCAGCTCGACACTCTCTTCAAGGCAGCACAGGGAGAGGCAGAGGCTGCGTTCGGCAATCCTGGGTTGTACATGGAGAAATTCATCGACCGCCCGCGTCACGTTGAAGTACAGGTGTTGGCCGATCGCCATGGCAACGTCGTTCACCTCGGTGAACGGGACTGCTCCATTCAGCGCCGCCACCAGAAACTGCTGGAAGAGGCGCCCAGCCCTGCTCTGGACCCTGAGCTGCGCCGACGCATGGGCGAAGCGGCTGTGGCTGCAGCGCGCAGTATCGATTACGAGGGCGCCGGCACGGTCGAGTTCCTACTAGACCGCAGTGGCGGGTTTTATTTCATGGAGATGAACACCCGCATCCAGGTGGAACACCCTGTCACTGAGATGGTCACCGGCGTTGACCTGATCACTGAGCAACTGCGCATCGCGGGAGGCGAGCCGATCAGCGTTCTTCAGAAAGATATTCAGTTGCGTGGTCATGCGATTGAGTGCCGCATCAATGCAGAGGACGCACGCCACAACTTCCGCCCAGCTCCAGGACGGATCACCGGATGGCTTCCCCCCGGAGGTCCTGGAGTTCGCGTCGACAGTCACGTGTACACCGGTTACGACATACCACCCTTTTACGACTCTCTGATCGGGAAACTGATCGTTTGGGGAACCGACCGCACACATGCATTGTCACGCATGAAGCGTGCCCTCAATGAATGCGCCGTCACTGGGATCCCCACAACGGTCGACTTCCACCTGGAGATGATTGAGCGGCCGGAATTCATCAACGGCGACGTCCACACAAAATTCGTCGAGCAGGAAATGCTCCCCTGAGCTATTCACGGACGCTCGCCGTTTAAGCGATGGCTTGGGAACGCATCAGGATCTGTGAAAGCACACCCTGCTGACCAACCAACAGCTCACGCGCGAGGCTGACCAAACCAAGCCAGATGACCGGCGTGACATCCACTCCGCCAATCGGTGCCACAACACGGCGAGTGAGAGCCAGAACAGGCTCCGTAAGCCAGATCACCAGAGCCCAGACCCCTGATTTGGAGTCAACCTTCGGGTACCAAGTGAGCACGATCCGCATCAGAAACATCAGGCTCCATGCAGCCAGCAGCAGACCCAAGATCAGATGCACTGTCGGCAGAACCTGAAGCAGGGTCGGCGTCACAAAGCTCAAAGCAACGGGATCAGCATCGTAGAAAGTCGCCAACGATCCCTAAGATCGCTCTTGCCTTGCATCCAGGGTTTGGTTCCGGCCCGATCGCTATGACTCCCTCCCTCACCAATTTCCTTCTCAGCCTGGTCGCGGGTGCCGTGATCGTGGTTGTGCCAGCTTCCATCGCTCTATTCCTGTTCAGCCAAACCGACCAGGTGGACCGAAAACTCTGAAGGGCCTGGCGCGCTTCGTAAACTTGAATCAACTGTTCCCGGTTACAAAGAAACTGGTGAACGCACTTCGAGGTCCTAATCGTGGTTAACGCCAGTCTTAATTGGGCCAGCATCGTTGGCATCGTGCTGGCCGTTGGCGGCGCGATGCTGTACTTCATGCGCAGCTTCAAGCCTGCCCTCGCCCGCGATTACGACGTTTTTTTTGCAGCCATCGGCCTGCTGTGCGGCGGAATCCTCTTCTTCCAGGGCTGGAGACTCGATCCGATTCTCCAGTTCGGACAATTTCTGCTAGCCGGCACAACGGTCTTTTTCGCCTATGAAAGCGTCCGCCTGCGAGGAATCTCAGCAGAGCAGGCTCGGCGCTCGGCCTATTTCGATGACGAGCCTCCTGCCAGGGGACAAGCCCCAGGGATGCGTGGCGGATACGACGACTCCTACGAAAGCTTCGACGAACCTCAGCCGCTGAGACGCCGTTTTGCAGGGCAAGAATTCGACCGCAATGAAGGACAGGAAGACGACCTCTATCGCCCGCGCCGAAGTTCCAGAGCAGCCATTCCCGAACAAGCCGCCAGTCGACGACGCGGCCGCCCTGAAGAACCCTCCAGCTGGAGGCAGGACAGTGAACAGGATCGCCGCATGGCTCGCTTCGGCAATCGAGACGACGATCGCCCAGCCTCTGGTCCCAGCTTCGGGGATCGCCGCAATCAGCGTGAGGATCAACGACGCGGCAGCAGACCCAGCGCTGCTTCTTCACGCACTGGGTCCCCGTCAATGACCTCCCCGCGTCCAACCGACGACTCACCGGAAGCCGTGTCCCGCTCTCCCTTTATCAATCGGTCCGCAGCTGCAACTCCGCCGGGAGTTCCTCAAGGAACGCCATTCCGCCAGGCTGCTGAAGATGCGGCCTACAGCCCGAGCAAACGTCAACCTGGCCAGGAGTCCCCGCCCAACACGCGTTCCCAAGATTCTGGGCGAACCCCTCCCCGTAGTTCGCGTCCACGGGATAACAGCTCCCGCTTCGACGACTGATCCGCTTCCGTACGCTGCTGCTAATTGGCCTATTGATGGCCGGGTGCAGCGGCAGAACCCAGCGAGCTCCCAGATCGCTTCTGCCTGAGCAGCAGCAGGAGCCCGCCCTCAGTGGAGACGGCAGCAAGCTGGCCATGATTGTTGACCAGCGCGGCAGACCCACCGTGCAGTTGAAAGACCTGCGTGGAGGTGGTCGCCTGCCCCTGCGCCATCTGAACCGGCAACAGCCCCACAGCTCTCCCTCCCTGAGCTGGAATGGTCGCTATCTGGCCGTGATTGTTCAGCGCGGCAACCGAAGGCTTGTTCTGATCGAAGACCGACTCAATGGCCGAGCCCATCCGCTACGTCTTCCCTCAGGTCGTTCTCCAGTCCGAGTAAGCCTCTCACCGGATGGGCATCAGCTGGCAGTACAGACCGCCGATCGTGGGCGTTGGCAGGTTGAACTACTTGATCTGAGCGGCCTGCTCGAACCAGATCGACCCGGCGGCCTGCGCAGGTCAACTGCGGCGGAGCCTCAGCCATGACAACTCAATGGCCACAAATCACCGCATTACTGCTTGGACTTTGCCTGATGGGCTGTGGTCCATCAGGCCTGCGTCCTGAGCAGGGCATCAGCAGCGCACTGCAGCGCAGTGCTGAAAGCAGGCGATGGCCTTCCATGGGCAACCGCTGGTTGGCATCGATCGCCAGTCGCAACGGTCGGGAACGGGTCGAGCTTGTGAATCTGCGCAATGGTCAGCCTGTGCCGCTGCCTGGCATTAATCAGGCGGATGCCCAGCCAATCAGTGTCAGCGTGAGCGCTGATGGCAATCGCATTGCCCTGATCCGCAGCCGTGATGGACGCACGGAACTGATGCTCTATCGCCGTGGTGTGGGAATGCTTCAACGCTTACCCATAGAACCTGCCGGAGTCCCCAGAGAGGTCAGCCTGGATGGATCAGGGCGACTGCTGGCGGTGCAGGTGAGCCGCCAGGGGCGATGGGACGTGGATCTGATCCGACTACCTTGATCAGCGAGGACCACTCAGGGCACCAGACCAGACCAGTGCAGGAAGGTGTCGTGGCTCAGTGTTTCCACAAGCAGCACTGAAAGAAAGCCGATCATGGCGAAACGACCATTGACGCGCTCCGCATAGCCGCTCCATCCGAACGCAGGAACATCACTTGTAGTAGCGGAGGGTGTCTGGTCGAGGGGAGCCTCAGGCGGCTTCGCTGAGTCGGTCTCGGAAGTCATCGGGGATCAAACGCGGCCGAATTCATAGCTTGCCGCAGGGAGAAGACGCCATCCTCCCTCGCCATCAAGCTCGAGAACCGTGTCGTGGAACTCACGCAGTGTGGGCCGGTGCCCCACACTGACGACCGCCATCTCTCTCTCCACCAGCAGTTGGTAGAGGTAGCGCTCTGTACCAACATCCAAAGCACTAGTGGCCTCATCCAGCACAACGACTTTGGGAGCATTCAGCAACAAACGAGCAAACGCGAGCCTTTGCTGCTCGCCCAACGAAAGCAGCCTTGGCCAATCCTGCTTCACATCGAAGGATGGGTAGCGATCAAGCACCGACTGAAGCTGCACTTCTTTAAGAACGGCCTGAAGGTGCTCATCGCTAAAGCGATCGCAATCAAGGGGGTAGCAGAGCTGTTCACGCAGTGAACCCAGGGTCATGTATGGACGCTGAGGAATGAACAGCAGATCGCCAGTTGCCGGTGTCGAAACCTGTCCGGTGGGGGAGGCCCAAAGGCCGCTGATCACACGCAGTAAAGACGTTTTGCCACATCCGGATGGTCCCACCACAAGCAGACGCTGACCGCTGGAGATGCTCAGATTCAGATTCTCAGTCAGCAGACGATCGGCAAAAGGGGTCTTCACAGCGGCACCTTTGAGCACAATTGAATTGGCCGGAGTGACCTCTGAGAAGAAGTCGGTGTATTCATCACGATCAACATGGGAAATGTTTGATTGGAAACCCTCGAGACGACCAACCGAAGCCGAGAAACGAGCCAAAGACTCGATGTTGTAAATAATGAAAAATAGAGAACCTTCGACCAGCGAGTAGGCGACATTCGCCTGAGCAAAACTTCCGTAATCCATTTTTCCCGCCAGGATTGGAGCGAGCAAAATCAAGTAAGGGATAAAATTACTTCCATAAATTCCCGATCGCTGCACCATCTTCAAAAGAGCCTGCCAGATAATCAAAAGGTCGTAATTCTTGATCACGGTGCCCAATCTTTGACCCACTTCTCTCGACTCCTCAGGCTCCCCGGAATAAAAGGCAATCGATTCAGCGTTATTCCGAATGTGCACAAGGCCGTAGCGAAAATCGGCCTCATATCGCAATTGATTGGTATTGATCGCCACAAGCTTTCGTCCCGCGAAAATCATCAGGGCCGACATCACCCCCGCATAAGCCAACAAAGCCACTGTTAGCTCGCCGCTGATACTCCATAGAATGGCAATATTGAGAGAAAAACTAAGAATCGAATCAAAAATATCCAGCGTGAATCTCAATGCTTCAATCGTGAAGTCCTTGGTGTCATCGGCCATTCGTTGATCAGGGTTGTCAACATCACCACCTGAACCTTCGTTGGGATTCAGAATGTAATAAGCTCGATCTTTGAGGTAATCAGAGATCAAACTCTGGGTGAGCCAGTCCCTCCAGACCAAACTCAGCTTGGCCGTCAGGTAATACTGAAGGGTGCGGATTGGCAGCGCCGCCATAAAGCAGACGCCATAGACCCAGAGATTGCGATAACTGGCTTCTGGATTCCGTGCAATCAGCGCGTTGGTTAAATCACGGGCAATAAAGGTGATGCCGGCATTGATTCCATTCACAGACAGCAGCATCAGAATGATTACCCCGAGCATCAGCCAGGGGATCCAGCGTCGCTGACGCAAACGCGAGCGAAAGGTAATAAAACAGCCGAGCCCTAATGCAAACAGAAGAAGAATGAACTGGCCCCAACAGAGCAGACCCAACCCGAGGCTGTTCATCCAGGGAGAAATGGACTCGATCGAGCTTGACCAAATTTGTGTCAGGGGATTCACCACCCCCGAGAAAGACGCTGTGACCGCAGTCGGGGCCAGCCATCCCAACAGCCCAAAAACAGTAGAGACGGTGAACAGTGCCGTAATACCCCATGCCAAAAGAATGCTCGGGGAATACAACCAGGCCTTAACTGGAAATCCTCGACCAATCCGCTCCTGGGAAATAAGAGCGATGAGCAGCGCGACCGGGTAAATGAAAAGGAAGAGCTGTCCCCATGACAGGATCTCGATGATTGGCCTTGACCACAGCGACGTGATCGCCCCCTGCACACCACCGAGATATTGGGAGGTGAGCTGAGGCCAGACGGCTCCCAAAAATGCCATCAGGCCTGAGACGAGGCCCAGAACCGTTGCAGCAACGCAAAACAGCAACGACAGCAGCAGTAATGCAAACTGCCAGGCATTGCTCTCGGTGTAAGGCAGAAAATACGGCTGAGAGAGCCTGCGCAGCCTCGTCAGCTGGGCCCGAAACGACTGCAGGGACGCCATGAAATCAACCACCTCTGATCATTCTGGCGACAGGTTGCTTTGGGCGGTTGGTTAACCGGGGGGCCAATCCAGAGCACGACCTCCAATCACATGCACATGCAGGTGAAACACTGTCTGACCTGCAGCGGCACCACTGTTGATCACCGTTCGCCAGTCCTTCAATCCCTCCTGCTTAGCCACTCTGGCTGCGATCAGGAGCAAATGTCCCAGCAGAGCAGCATGCTCTTCGCCGACGTCCTGAAGGCTCGGGATCGGTTCACGCGGGATCACCAACACATGTACTGGAGCCTGGGGAGCGATGTCACGAAAGGCGAGGCATTGCTCATCGTTGTAGACCTCGTCGCAGGGAATCTCACCCCGCAAGATGCGGGAAAAGATTGTGTCCTCGGCCATGGCACTAGTGCTGGGGGGGCAGGTGATGGGACAGGCAGGGCATCAGATCCATGCACCACTCATCATTCCAATGCTGGCACGCTGCCTCAGTGCATCCCTGCTCGGATTCGACGCCATTCCTGTGACCGTCGAGGTGGATCTAGCGCCAGGATTACCAGGCCTGCAGCTGGTGGGCTTGCCGGATACCGCCATCCAAGAGTCGCGAGAACGTGTGAGAGCCGCGCTACGCAACAGTGGATTTCGCGGGCCTCTCGTGCGGGTGGTGGTGAACCTGGCACCTGCGGACCTGCGCAAGGAAGGTCCCGCCTTCGACCTCCCCATCGCACTGGCCTTGCTTGTGGCGAGTGGACAACTCGATGCACCTGTTCTCAACGGACTCTGGTGTGCCGGGGAGCTGGGACTGGATGGCAGCATCAGGCCCTGCCGCGGAATCTTGGCCATAGCCTGCCAGGCAGCTGAGCAACAGGCCCGCGCCCTTGCCATATCGGCAGATGATGCAGCAGAGGCCTCGCTGGTGAAGGACCTGGCAATCCGCAGCGCCACCACGCTTCGAGAGCTCGTGGAGCGTCTTCACAGTGACCGAGATGAAGCGCCTCAACGCTGCAGACAGTCGGAACAGGAAGCCATTCTGCAGAGCGCTCCAGCGCCTCCAGCAACCAACAGACTTCTCCACCTTCCTGGACAAGATCTCGCCCGTCAGGGACTCGCCATCGCTGCTGCTGGCGGCCACCACCTGCTGCTGGTGGGTCCACCTGGATGTGGCAAGACCGTTCTGGCCCATCAGTTGCCATCTCTGCTTCCTCCTCTGGATAGGAAGGAAGCCCTGGACATCACCCGCCTGCATTCGATTGCCGGACTCATCCGTGGGAAAGGCCAGCTGATCAGGCAACGCCCCTTTCGAAGCCCACACCACAGCGCAACAGCAGTCGCCTTGCTTGGAGGAGGTGCCAATCCCCGACCAGGAGAACTCAGCCTCGCCCACGGTGGAGTGCTTTTCCTGGATGAACTAACCGAATTCCCCAGATCGGTGCTCGACCAGCTGCGCCAACCGCTTGAAGAGGGTGAGATCTGGCTGAGTCGAGCAAGGCTCAGCTGTCGTTTCCCCAGCCAAGTGACCCTGGTCGCTGCCGCCAATCCCTGTCCATGCGGCTGGTCAGGCGATCGCCGCTGCATCTGCAGTGAGCTGAAACGTCGGCGTTACTGGGGGCGTCTGTCAGGACCACTGCTCGACCGGCTGGATCTTCAGTTGAAACTCGAACCAGCGGAACCCAACAGTTTGCGACAAAGCATGGCTGAAGACTCTGCTCAACAGGATCCGACGTTTAGCGCTGCCTCAATCCATCGCGCCCGGGTGCGGATGCGTCAGCGCAATCCAGATGGCGTGACCAATCGGGAACTCAGTGCCGAAGGCTTACAGCGTCATGGACGGCTTGGGGCAGAAACCATCAGCCATTGGGAGGAGGTGATCCGCGCACGACGTTTGAGCATGCGCAGCGGACTGCGTCTGCTGCGCGTTGCCAGGACAGTGGCAGACCTCCATGCCAATGACCAGGTGACCCTTGAGAATCTGGCCTCTGCCCTTTGTTTCAGAGCTTTTGATGTTGCAGAGCCATGGAGCTGACCAGAAACCATGCACCATCAGTCTCAACTTGTCATCGAGCTGACCTGGGATCATCCCGATAGGGCTGTGGGCCAATGGCCGGAGGAATGGTCATCTTCTCCTCTCTGGGATTTCCCATGGCATGGGTAAGCGTTTCCACCATCCAGGAGCGGAATGCATTGATTGAGCGACCCATTGTGTTGATTCCTCATCTCTGAGTTCAGTCTCGACAGGAGCGCTGAGGAAGCCAACAGGCCGAAATACGGGTTTTTAGTCCTTTCCCAAGAACTCTCAAACTCCCCCAATCACCCAATGAACCGTTTGAGAACTCATCGGGTGGGCTTCTTCAGCGACGGCGGCGACGCTGCTGAGCCTTGCGCTTGTACTTCTCGATTGGTGTTTCGTGGTGACGCAGACGCTTGAGGTCAGCGAAGATTCCAGCTTTGGAGACCTGACGCTTGAAGCGACGCAACGCCGATTCGATGCCTTCGTTTTCGCCGACCGTGACCTGGGTCATTCAACAAGCAAGAGATTTCCAGTGCACTAACTTAGCAAGTGACCTCAAGGGGTCTGTTCTGTTTCGTCAGGGACAGCAGTCTCAGCAGCGCTCCCTGAATCGGACTGCACGCCATCTCGGTACACGTAAAGATGACCGAGGGTGCGCTTTCCGTATTGACGGCGCATCAGCCGCCAGCCGGGCTCGAGCTTCAGTTGGACGAAATTGTTGCCAAAGCCGCCTGCCCGAGCCACCAGCAAAGTGGGCTCCGATGGATTACGAGTTGGAACCGCCATCAACTGAACATCGTTCGCCGACTTGATCACCGACAGGCGATAACGCGTTCCCAGATCGTCGCCACCGATGCGCAGCGAATAGCCATTGCCATCGATATAGCGATTACAAATTCCCGTGAAATCAAAGGTTGCCAACAACGGATCAACTGAGGCTGGCGCACTGCCGCTCACCGCGTAGCAGGGACGAGCACTGGTGCGTTGCTCGTAGATATTGAGCTGGGATCGTTCGCCAGAGCCGATCGGAGCCGCAACCAAAACAAATTTGGTTTCATCCACCTCAGAGGTGGTGAACAAGGAGCCCTGGGCGCGCACCGAGGACATCAGTCCTGTGGCGACAGTGGCACCGAAAACCGTGAGAGCGGCAGCGGCGATCCGGATACGGGCCATCGAAGCAGAAGAGTGTGTCTGGATCGTAAAAGTGCCGAGGCGCTTCGGCTGCCCTGATCAGGCCGGTTTGTTGAGCCGAATCGCAACCAGAAGTGACCCGACCGTGGCGGGAAGCGTCAGCCCGAGGATCCAGCGGGTGAGCGTAACGCCAAGATCCGGGTCTCCATAAGCAAGCTCGAAAACACTTCCGGTAGCAGCAATACCGAGCACACAGGCAAGGGCCAGGAACAGCCCTGCGAGGGGTTTCATCGGCATGGGATCAAGTGACGGGGCGCACGTCGGTGGAGTGGAAACCATGATCTTTGAGCTCTTTGAGCAGTCCGCCTTTGTCTGTAACCCGATCGACGAACAGCACACCATTGAGATGATCCATCTCGTGTTGGATACAGCGAGCCATCAGACCATCGGCCTTCATCGTGCGCGGTCGACCCATCTCATCCCGGAAACTCACCTGCACCGCAGTGGGTCTCACCACATCCAAATAAACCCCTGGAATGCTCAGACAGCCTTCTTCGTAGGTGTCCAGTCCTGCGCTGGCGGAGACGATCTCGGGATTGATCAACACCAAAGGTGGAGTGCTCGGTGTTTCCGGATCGAGATCGATCACCAGCAACTGTTTGTCTACCCCTACTTGGGGAGCTGCCAAACCGATGCCTCGGGCCGTGTACATGCTGCGCAGCATGTCTCTGGCCAGATCCCTCACCGACGCATCGACTTTACCGACGCGGCGGCCTTCAACCCTGAGAACTTCGTCACCGAGTTGGTGAATGTGAAGAGGCGGAGAATCCAGAGGCTTCTTCGGCACAGCCACTGAAGAACTGGTCTTCTCGGCGGATCGTGCCAACTGGGCGAAGCTCCTGGCCAAGGTCTCAACCTGAATCAAATCTGTGCTGATCTTAGGCAGTTCTCCCATTTGCATCGGATTGCAGCGATGAGCAGTTCTCAGCCCCTGTCCGCGAGGACCGCCCTCGGACGCCAACCGGTGCTGAAAACACCACGGATTCTGGGCAACTGGGTGCTCTGGCTGGAGCAGCGACCTCAGGAAAAAGGACGGACCACGGCCATGATCCGCCCCTGGCATCAGACCGATCAACCAGCGAAGGAATTGACGGCAGCCCCCGCTAATTTGCGTTGCCGCATTCATGAATACGGCGGTGGGGCCATGGCCGTGGCCCTGATAGCAGACAAGCTGTTACTGACCTGGATCGACGACGGCGACGGCTGTCTCTGGCAGCAGACCTGGCGTGGATTGGGCAGTAAAAATTGCTCAGCCCTCACAGCGGAAGCACAACCGATTCGCATCAGCGCACCAGGCGAGTGGGCCCTGGGAGGAGGCCTGATTGATCAGACACGGCTGCTTTGGTTGGGAGTGATGGAGTGCAACGGTCGTGACCATCTGGTGAGCGTTGCCCTGAATCAGAGCGATCAACATCCCCAGGTGCTTCACGCAGCCGATGATTTTGTCGGCTATCCAGCGCTCAGCGCAGATGGAAAGCAGCTGGCCTGGGTGGAATGGCGACAGCCCGCTATGCCCTGGGATGCCAGCGAGCTTCGCCACGCCACTCTCACATCAGAAGGGGAGCTGATGCAGGTACAAACGCTGGCCGGAAGCCGACCGGATGCCGAGCAGCCGATCTCCGTGTTTCAGCCGCTGTGGCAACCCGACGACAGCCTGGTCGTTGCTGAAGACAGCAGTGGTTGGTGGAACCTCATGCGGCTTGGCGATCCCGCCAGCGGAAAGCACAACTGGGAGCGTCAATGGCCCATGCAGGCGGAAACCGCAATGCCCCAGTGGGTGTTTGGCATGAGCACCAGTGCCTGGGATGGCGAGCAGCTGCTGGCAGCGGTTTGCTCTGAAGGTCGCTGGGAGCTGAAGCAGCTGAGAGGCGATGGAACGATCCTCAGCATCGATCAGCCCTTCGATGATCTAGCCGATCTGCATGCCGACGCAGGACGGGCCGTTGTGCTCGCCAGCAGCTCCTGTATCGGCCAGGGCCTGCTGGAGCTGGAGCTTGCCAGCGGCGATTGGCAGCACACGCCGGCCAGCGAGGCCGCGCTACCGAACGACGCCGTCAGCAGCGCCGAACCATTCTGGTTTGTAGGCGCCGATGACCTGCGTACTCACGCCTGGTATTACCCGCCCCTCGGTGGAGCCAGCAGCGATTCACCCTTACTTGTGAAAAGCCACAGCGGACCAACTGCTATGGCTCGCCGCGGCCTCAGCCTTGGCATCCAGTTCTGGACCACCCGCGGCTGGGGGGTAGTGGATGTGAATTATGGAGGATCCACCGGGTTTGGTCGGGCTTACCGGGAAAGGCTGAACGGCAGCTGGGGGGTGGTGGACGTGAAAGACTGCGCAGCGGCAGCCATGGCTCTTGTCGAGGCCGGCCATGCCGATCCCCAAAAAATCGCCATTGAAGGGGGCAGCGCCGGTGGATTCACCACCCTGGCTTGCCTCTGCTTCACCAATGTGTTCCGGGCAGGAGCATGCCGATACGCCGTGAGCGACCTCACATCTCTGGCTTCGGAGACGCACCGCTTTGAAGCTCGCTATCTCGACTCGCTTGTAGGGGCCTGGCCTGAAGATCGAGCCCGCTACGAAGAGCGCTCACCGCTCCAGCATGCACAATCCATGAGCTGCCCAGTGATCTTTTTCCAGGGTCTACAGGACAAGGTGGTAGTGCCGGAGCAAACGGAACGCATGGCCGCTGCACTGAGCAACAACGGCCTGCCTGTCGAGGTACAGACCTTTGCGGAAGAAGGTCATGGATTCCGTGACAGTGATGTCAAGGTGCAGGTGCTGGAAGCAACGGAGTGTTTCTTCCGTCGTCACCTCGGACTCTGATCGGCCTGTCCGTAATGAAGACCGCGGAACTGGGCATGCACAGCTTGCATTTGTTGCGTGGAGAGCAGCGGGGGCTCCCCCAACTGCAGAGCCTGCAGATACATGCGCGCCAGGGTCTCCACCTCAACCGCCACCCGCAATGCGGACTCCAGATCCTTCCCCAGCGTGACCATCCCGTGCCTGGCCAGCAAACAGGCGCTGCGTTGGGCGAGAGCATTCACCACGTTCTCGGAGAGTTCCTTGGTCCCGAAGGTGGCGTAAGGAGCACACTGGATCTCATCACCGCCGGCCACCGCAACCATGTAGTGAAATGCAGGAATGCCGCGGTCATGGCAGGCCAGTGCTGTGGCATGAATGGGGTGGCAATGCAGCACAGCCATCGCTTCAGGGCGGCAGCTGAGCACATCCGCATGCAGGCGCCATTCCGACGACGGTCGCCGCTGTTTCTCCTTCAAGGGTTGTCCTCTCAGATCCAGTGCCACCAGATCACCAACCTCCATCTGTTCATAGGGCAGTGAACTGGGAGTCACCAGAAGTCCTTCCTCAATCCGTACCGAGAGATTTCCGGACGTGCCCTGGTTGAGGCCGGTTCCATTCATTCGGCGTGCCACGGTCACCAACTGATGGCGCAGCTCCTGATCATCCAAGCGATCAGCCACAGCCATACAGGCTCTTCAGCCCCTCCTCACTGGCATCAGCAACACCACGATCAGTGATCAGCGCAGTGACCAGTCGGGCAGGGGTCACATCAAAGGCGGGGTTGAAGCCATCACTTCCCTGGGGTGTGAGCTGCACCTGAGCCAGCGTCCCTGCAGTTGGTCCATCCAGCAGGCGACCCTGAATCGCCGTGACCTCCCGGGGAGATCGAGCTTCAATCGGAATTTCCGCCACCCCGTCATCCAGGCTCCAGTCGATGGTTGATGCGGGGAGTGCCACATAGAAGGGCACCGCGTTGTCATGGGCCGCCAGGGCCTTCAGATAGGTCCCGATCTTGTTGCAGACATCTCCACGGCGGGTGGTGCGATCCGTTCCGACGATCACCGCATCCACTTCACCGTTCTGCATCAGATGACCTCCGGCGTTGTCAACGATCACGGTGTGGGGAACGCCTTCTCGGCCGAGCTCGTAGGCCGTGAGCGATGCACCCTGGTTGCGGGGTCGGGTCTCATCCACCCAGACATGAAGATCAAGACCGGCGCGTCGGGCCTTGTAGATCGGGGCTAACGCCGTACCCCAGTCAACCGTGGCAAGCCAACCAGCATTGCAGTGGGTCAACACCTGAAAAGGCCGGCTCTGACGCGCTTCTGGCCTAGCCGCCGCGAGCCTCTGGAAAAGCTCCAGGCCGTGGTCGCCGATGGCTGAGCACATAGCCACGTCTTCGTCAGCGATCAAACCGGCCTCCTCGCATGCAGCTGCGGCCCGTTGCGCCGGAGGCAGAGGCAACACACGATCACGCACACGCTCCAGCGCCCAGCGCAGATTCACCGCAGTGGGGCGCGTGGCATTGAGATCTTTAAACGCCTCTGCAAGGGCTGCATCACTGGCGTCATTTTGCAAAGCCAACATCAGGCCATAGGCACCGGTCACCCCGATCAGCGGAGCGCCGCGGACCACCATGGTGCTGATGGCAGTAGCCGCCTGCTCACAGCTGCTGAGGGTGCGGGTCTCAAAGCGATGGGGCAACTGGGTCTGATCAATCACCCAGACCGAGAGGCCGTCCGGTTCCAATCCGATGGTGCGCCAGGCCTGGCCGTCAATGTTCATCCGGATCGAGTGGATAGACCTGGGCCAATCTGCCTGTCCGATCGCCATCACGAACAAAGCACTGTCCGAGATGGCATCGTTCCATCAATTGGCACACAGCAATGAGGATGCAACTGTTCGATGTTCTGGTGGCCTTCGCAGGGCTCAGCCTGTTGCTGCTTGTGGGAATGGCCCTGCGTCAGCGCCTGCGCTGGCTACGCAGCCTGGGGATTCCTGAGGCACTCGTGGCAGGCCTTCTTGGCCTGCTAATCGGCCCATTCGGACCATGGAAGTTGTTCCCTGAACAGGTTTACCAAGTCTGGAGCGAGACACCCGGCGTGCTGATCTCCCTGGTCTTCGCCACCTTGTTCCTTGGTCAACAGCTCCCAAGCCCTGGTGTGATCTGGAACCGGGCCGCTGGCCAAACAGCCTTTGGCATGGTTCTGGGCTTTGGCCAGTATCTGGTCGGAGGCCTGCTGGTGATGGCGGTGCTGCAGCCCCTGTTGGGCACCAATCCATTGATGGCAGCGCTGATCGAAGTGGGCTTTGAAGGTGGCCATGGCACTGCAGCCGGCATGGGACCCACCTTCCGTGAACTGGGTCTGGCCTCAGGCGAAACCCTGGGCTTGGCCATGGCCACAGTGGGTGTGCTCACCGCAGTGATACTGGGCAGCACCCTGGTCGTCATCGGTCGCAGGCGGCGTTGGCTATCAGTGGAGCCAACGAACGAAGGTCCCACAAAGGCGTCATCGCTTTTGCGACGAATGGCCGACGACGATCCGATGTCAGCCGACGAACGCCTAGCTCTGGAGACAGCATCAGGAACGATTGACGCAGACTCGTCAGCCTCGATCACGATCGACGCTCTGACGGTCAACATGGCCCTGGCTGGCGGGGCCGTAGGACTCGGCCTCCTGTTGAAGGCGGGGCTCACGCTTTTCGGCTCCCTGACGGGAAGTGTCGAAACATCCCGTCTGATCACCGCAATTCCCGTCTTTCCCCTCGCGATGGTGGGAGGACTGATTGTGCAGGTGCTGCTGCAACGCAGCCGCCAGACCTCACTCGTGTCGCCCGTGGCCCAAGCCAGCATCGGATCCCTCTCCATGGATTTATTGATCACCGCGGCCATGGCCAGCCTCAATCTCCCCTTGCTTGAAGAGAACTGGCTGCCCTTTATCGCACTTGCCCTGGTGGGGCTGACCTGGAACGTGTGCGCCTTTCTTTGGCTGGCTCCACGCATTTTCAGCGATCACTGGTGCGAACGAGGCATCGCCGACTTCGGCCAGGGCACCGGTGTCACAGCAACAGGACTACTGCTGCTGCGCATGGCGGATCCCTTCGGAAGCAGTCGTGCCTTGGAGGCGTTCTCGTTCAAGCAGTTGCTGTTCGAACCATTCCTCGGGGGAGGACTGATCACAGCCATTGCCCCACTGATGATCATCAGCTGGGGACTGCCCCGATTCAACGCTGTGGCGCTGTTGCTCACCCTAGCCTCCCTGCTACTCGGCCTACGGCTCGGCCGTCAAACTCGCAGGCGCTGATCACTCCAGAGAGCCATTGCCCATCCCAGCGAGATAGCTGTCTCAGCGATATGCAGCTGGCTCTAGGCAGAGAGCAAAGAGCAGGAGGCGGGGAAAGGGCTTTAGCCGTTCTCCCGGAAAAAATCGATCACACCCTGAAGCTCATCGGCGAAACGATCAATCTCCGCCAGCGTTGTGATGAAGCTGAGGCTGGCGCGGGCGGAACCGGTGACTTCGTAGTGGCGGTGCAGTGGTTGACAACAGTGATGTCCACTACGAATGCAGATCCCCGCGAGATCGATCATGGCCGCGATGTCATTGGCATGGACCCCATCCACGAGGAAGGTGGCGAGGGCAGCACGACCAGGCTGTTGCTGAGGTGTGGGTCCAAGGATGCGAAGACCATCAATCGCCTGCAGGCGATTGAACAGATGCCGGGTGAGTTCCGCCTCCCAGGCGGCGATGTTCTCAAGTCCGATCTGTTCGAGATAGGTGAGTGCTGCACCCATCCCAACGGCCTCTCCGATGGCGGGCGTTCCGGCCTCGAACTTGTACGGAAGGTTCGCCCAGGTGCTGTGATCCAGATAGACATCCTGAATCATTTCTCCGCCGCCGAGGAAGGGCGGCATCGAGTCCAATAGAGCTTCCCTCGCCCACAGGAATCCCATCCCTGTTGGGCCGCAAAGCTTATGCGATGAACCCACAAGAAAATCAGCATCGAGAGACTTGACCGACATGGGGTGATGGGCAAGGCTCTGGCACGCATCCACCAACACCAGGGCTCCGGCAGCATGAGCAGCTGGGATGACCAGATCAAGAGGATTGCGGCAACCCAGCGTGTTGCTGATGTGCACAAGGCTGACCAGCCTTGTGCGATCAGTCAGCTTGGAATGGAAGTCATCAAGATCGAGCTCTCCTGTTTCGGTGATTCCCACATGACGCAGCACACAACCGGTTCTCTGCGATAGCAATTGCCAGGGCACCAAGTTGCTGTGGTGCTCCATCAACGTGAGCAGGATCTCATCACCTTCACGCAGATTGGCGTTGCCCCAGCTGCGTGCCACCAGATTGATGCCTTCGGTGGCGTTTCGGGTGAACACGATCTCCTGCGGGCCGGCCGCACCCACATAGGAAGCGGTGATGGAGCGGGCCGCTTCAAAGGCCTCGGTTGCCCTGGCGCTGAGCTGATGTGCTCCTCGATGAACGTTGGCGTTGTCACAGGCGTAATAAGCCTGCAAGGCGTCAAGCACTACCTGAGGTTTCTGGCTGGTGGCGGCATGGTCGAGATAGATCAGAGGACCGCCCTGGGACGATCGCTGATCCAGGATCGGGAAATCTGAACGGGTCCGTTCCGCTAGAGAGACGCCGGTATCACGAGAAAGTGTGGTCATAGGGGTCGAGAGGGGTCAGCGATCGCTCCAGAGGCCATCCAGGCCTTTGCCGCTGCTGGTAGACGATCCACCACTTCGCAGCAGAAACCCCTCAGTAGCAATGCAGCTGCATCGTCGCCGTCAACTCCACGACTACGAAGGTAAAAAAGTTCCTCCTGCTGAAGTTGGCTGACGGTGGCGCCGTGTGCGCACTTCACATCGTCAGCAATGATTTCCAACTCAGGCTTGGCGTCCACGCGCGCGCGCCGTGAAAGCAGCAAACTGCGGCTGAGCTGAGCTGCATCGGTTCGCTGCGCCGGTCTAGGCACCTGAATAGCGCCGTTGAAAATGCTGTGGGAACGATCAGCCGCAACAGCTTTCTGCAGCTGATCAAGCTCACCCTCAGGACCACCGAAACGCATGCTGCTGTGCGTCGCGAATTGTTCGTCGGCCGTTGTCATCGACAGGCCATGGATTCCTGTGGTGGCCTGCCCCTCCAGTTGCAGCACTCGCGGTTCAAGCCTTCCGAAACACCAGCCTCTGCAAACGCTCGTCAGCCCGTAGTGACTGCTTGGCTCCTGCTCGATAGCCAGATGCACCATCAACGATGCGTTGCCAGAACCACTTGCGAGAACACCGTGACACAAGCAGGCGTCTTGTCCGAGTTGAACTTCCAATACGTGGCTATGAGCTCGCTGCACATCAGGCGGAGAACCCTCTGCAGGAAAAACCTGCAACAGCTCCAGCTCCGCACTCGACTCCAGCAGCAACAACACCCTGGTGGCAGTCAGTCCAACACCGGTGGCGAACACAAGTTCTAGAGGAGGGACCTTGCCGCAAACCCGAAGAGCGAGGACGTGCCGGCTGTGAGCGTGATTGAACTGAACAGGCCAGGCTTCGGCACAGCCGCAGTGATCCAGGCTATGGCCAAGGTGATCCGTGAGCTCGGCATCGGTGAGTGAGGTCACCCCCTCCGGAAGAGTGACTCCGTGCAGCGGATCCGTCTGACCTCCCAAGACGAGCCGCGTCACCCCATCAGCGACCGCAGGCATCCTGAAGTCCGGAGTCTCCCTGACCTCAGGAAGCGTGGCCACGGCCTCAAGGCGTTTGAGGTCCGTGAGTCGCCAGGCTTCCTGTCGACGGGTGGGCAATCCCAAACGCTGGAGGGCTTCACGTCCTCGCTGCTGCACCGGTGCCAGCACACTGCTCACCATG
>Ga0189292_10047_pt1 | contig 74154 bp, 108 predicted proteins | sample UW1oraminimetaG_FD_130317 | JGI IMG/M metagenome (GOLD analysis project Ga0189292, IMG submission 130317) | Marine microbial communities from the Costa Rica Dome - UW179A-orange mini metaG | ecosystem: Environmental > Aquatic > Marine > Oceanic > Photic zone | place: Costa Rica: the Eastern...
AGTTCGCTGCCGGCAACCCTGCTGCGGTGATGATCATCGACGCTGAACTCAGGGAAGGCGAAGCCGAACCCGCCAAGCTCGAAGGCTGATCGATTGATCAGTCTCTAAGCCCAGCAACAAGCCTCGCTTTGAGCGGGGCTTTTGTCTTGCGCTGGTTCCAGCGAAAGGCGCATGCCGGCCGTCACGAGCGCAACAGCTTGAAAAGCGCCCACAGTGCTGCCGCCGCAAGCAGCTAGTACAGCCATGACCACTGCAGCAAAATTGCCGCCAAGAGGCCCACGACAAACAGCACAAGAAATCTGCCGAGGGTCACACCAAGCTGAGTAAGGTCTCACCATCTAAGCCAACCCCATTGGCCGCATCGCCATGGCTGTGGTCCGTAGGGTTCTCACCAATGACTGCTGTTTAGATGAACGTGGACAAAGACTTGCAAAAGCAGGCACGCAAAAGCCTGCTTGGCACTGACCCCTCAATCGCCAAATACATGCAGGTGCTTGAGCATGAGGTCTGTCACCTCAAAAACTCAACTCACACTTAAGCCAGAAGATCGAGGTTCTGCAACAGCAGCGTGCAGGCTGATGAAATCAATGAGCCATCAGCTCAAGCAACTCTGAGGATCGCGCTGATCAGATTCGGGCGCTGCCGCAATTCAGAGGTGAACTCGCGGGCCAGGTTTCTGGCTTCCATCGCATCGGAGGCGTAAACGCAACCTTCTAGGGTTGCACCGCTGAGATCCCGGTAGCGCACCAAGTAGCGATTGATCGTTTGCAATGGTGTCATCAACTGGCTCCTGACCTAAGCGAACCCGAAACGGCGCGCGGCGCTCGTTTCAAACTCGCGTCTGATTTGCACAATCGCTTCGCGGGCGAAGGCTTTCTCGTTTTCCTGCGCTGTGATGATCTGTTTGGTGAGCTGACGTAACTGCTCAATGTCCTCACAGGCATCGATCTCACGAAACGACGATTCAAGGTTGAATTTCTGCTCAACCGACAAGTGATGGTTGGTCATGGTGCAGAGATGGCAAAAGCCTCACGTAAGTGAGACGTTGATTAGCTTGCCTCCAACGATCGCCACTCCTTGGCTCGATCGTGACAGTGAAATCCGCCCTGGGCCGAACACACGCTCAGGCTCAGGGCTTGATAAGCCAACCTTTGCAGGTGGCAGCGACGCTCAGAAACCGAGCTGATTGAGGATGCCCTGGCCGGTGAGCAGTTCGGTGCCCAGGCCTATCACGAAACCAAGCATGGCCAGGCGGCCATTCCAGGTTTCAGCGAAATTGACAAAGCCAAAGCGGCGTTGTGTGGTGTCAGTCATGGTTTTAGGTGCAATGGTTTCAGATGCAGAAGTGAATCAGGGAGATCAACCAGCGCAGTTGCAACCGCAGGGCTCATGGCCATGGCATGGCTCCCTATTGAGATGACCATTGGCGCAAGCTTGCGAACAGAAGAGCTGGTTGCCACGCCGCATGGCTTTGGCTTCCTCAACTGCGCAGCTGCAACCAGGACAGGCGCACTGAACAAGAACTGCTGTCATGGATGTCTCCGAGAAGGACCTTTTCTTTCTATGCCTGCCTCACTGCGCTGAGCAGAGGGGACAGCCGACCTCAGAGGTACGGTTTCAGGATCTTTCCGGACGAGTTGCAAAGAAGCAGATTCACAGGTTTTTTTTCATTTGACTCATCCACGCATCACAGAGGGCAACACATCCATCGGGTATCCGTAGCCGTTGTCACCGACGCGTGCATTTGCGCTGGCCAGCATGAGTGCATCTACATCGTTGGAGTTGGACTGATGAAAGCCAACAGCAACCGTTGCCAAGACCTGAACAAACAGCTGGCCATGTACCGCGCCTTCCGCGACATGGATGGCGTGGCAGCCGTGACCCGCGAGCTGCAGATGGACGCCTGCGCCTGCCCAGTCAAGAACTGAGCCTGATCGAGAGACCCAAAATCGTCCGGCACTCCTCAATCGCCGGAACCAGTCGAGACTGCCTGGAGAACGTCAAAGTCGTTGTTCGATCAGCAACTGCTATTTCCAAGGCCTGACGCCATCCAAGCGGCTGACCCGGTCCCTTTCTCCGGGGAGCCTCCCAATGGCATCCATTACATCGACAAGCCGGATGATCTGCCGGATCCCGACTCGATGGCACTGTCCATTGGCTTTGATCTGGAGACGTTCAACCGGCGCACCGATCTCTGGCGACACAAGGCCAGCCTCAGCCCATCTCTCGGTGGAGAAATTCGTCTGGCTCAGCTGAAGACGGCTGACAGCAACAGCACGCTGGTGATTGATGTTGCGGTGATCGGCCAACCGGCCGTTGATTGGCTGTGCACACTTGTGCGCAACCCTGAGCGCATGTTGGTGGGCCACAACCTCCTGTTTGAAGCCACTTTTCTGATCGCTGCCGGGATCAGACCGCTTTGCCAGTGGTGGGACACGATGCTGGCCTGTCAGATCATCGGCGACTTGCCGAGCAACAGCCTGGCCGCCGCGACTGCTCACTACCTGAAGCGTGCACTCGACAAGGGAGAACAGACCAGCGATTGGGGCAATGGCCTCACCGCCAGCCAGCTGCGCTATGCGGGTCTGGATGCCGAGATTGTTCTGCCTCTTGGGCGTGCGCTGCATCAGCAACTTGTGGCCACTCAACAGGTCGCGGTACACCGGCTTGATTGCTCCATGATCAGTGCCTGCGCCGATGGTCAGGTTCGAGGTCTGGCAGTTGATATGGAGGCTGCACTCCAATCCAGAACGAGGGCTCTAAGCGAACGGGAACGCTTGGCATCGGAGGTGCAAAAAACACTCGAGATCGAGAATTACAGGAGTCCGGACAAGTTGCAGAACGCCCTGAGTCTTCACCTGGGCGAACCGATCGACAACACAAAAGACCGGACTCTGAACTCTTTCCTGCCCGATCCTGTGATCGGGCAGCTGCTTCAGCTGAAGGCGCTGGATCAGGAACTGAAAGAGGTGAACTGGCTGCTTGAAGAAGCCAGGCTCACGGATGGCCGGGTCCGTCCCTACTACCGGATCATTGGTGCCAGCACTGGTCGCATGAGCACCAGTGCCCTGATCCGCGAAATCAGCAGTCACGTTCCCTCCGATACCGAGCGGTTCAAAACAGGCCAGAGACAAGGCGAACCCAAAGTCGTGAAACTCGGGCAGTGCGGGTTCAACTTCCAGGGCATCACCGGCGATCGCAAAAAAGCACTGGGCACCGGCAACCCCAACAGCGTGCTGATGGACCTCGACTGGTCATCCATCGAGATCCGTCTCCAGGCCAGTCCAAAGCTTTACAACGACGATGGTCAGCGCAGGATCCTGCTGGAGGGAATCGACCCGCACGCCTACATCGCCAGTCAGGCCTGTGGACGCGAAATCACCAAAGCGGATCCGGAGCGCTCAACGATTGGGAAACGCGCCAATTTCGCCCTGGCTTATGGCTGTGGGCTTTCTGGTGTTCGCCAATTGCTCTCCCGCGCTCGCGGTGAGCAGGTCACGGAGATGGAAGCCCACAAGGTTTACGAGGCTTGGCATCGCTTACACCCTCAGATGAGCCAGGAAATGGAGAAGTTCTCGAGCGGAAACCTAACCGAAGTGCGCAGTATTGCCGGGCGGCGAATGACATTCCGCAGCAACCAGGCGGGCCCGGACGGCATCAGACCAATGCAACCGCTGGGACGAACCAACGGAATCAATTTCCCTGTTCAGGGCTCTGGTCGTGATCTGCTTGCCGCTGCGCTTGGTGACCTTTGGCCTGCGTTGGATCGCTTCGCAGGTGTTCACATCGTTGGCCTGATTCACGATGAGATTCTTCTCGAGGTTCCACGGGATCTGGTGGAGGAAGTGAAGGCCGTCGTCTTGGCCACGATGACCTCAGAGAAGCTTCAGAACCAGTACCTAGGTGACATTCCCCTGGAGGCGGATTGCAACATTGCAGAGAGCTGGGGAGAGGCTCACTGAGAAAGTCGCGTTCATCGACTAAGCCAATTCCTTACAAGCATCGGACAGGTTTATGCGAGTTCATCTGCTACATCCGCCACAGGCGAGATCCACGAAAGGTTCAGGGCAAGACAAGCCCAAGACTTGTTATTCATGGCAGGCAAGGTATAAATATGGTTGACGAATTCTTTTATCTGAAATGCTCACTGGTGCCGATCTACTGGCCAAGGTCAAAGAACTGGGCGATGTGTCCAAAACTGATCTGGCAACTGCTTGTGGGTATGTCTCAAAGAAGAAAGACGGTTCTGACCGGGTGAACTTCACCGCTTTTTACGAAGCACTGCTGAATGCCAAAGGCATCGAACTGGGTGGTGGTTCTGCTGGCATGGGCAAAGGTGGTCGCAAACTCAGCTACACCGCCAAAGTTCAAGGCAATGGCAACCTCCTGGTTGGCAAGGCTTATACAGCCATGCTCGACCTTGCTCCTGGGGATGAATTCGAGATCAAGCTCGGCAAGAAGGCGATCCGCCTGATTCCTGTCGGAGGGGAGGAAGAAGGAGAGGAGTGATCAGGCCACTAGGGCCAATCACCACTTAGTCGTTAGAACGCAGGGTTGCTGGTCAGCCCTGCTTTTTTGTGCTTCAGCCAACCGAAGCGGCCTCAGGGCCTATCAACTAAAGTGCTGCACTAAGCGGATTTTCGGTGAGCACAGAGAAACTCCATTGGAAAGACTTATCTCTTCAAGAGCTGGAGCTCGTTCTGAAATCGGAGGACGTCACAGGTGAACCAGAAGATTATGAATACATCAGGCAAGGCGGAACCTTGCAAGTGCTCAACGACGAGTGTTCCATCGAAATTTCAGTTTCTCTGGGAAAAGAGCAACCAGACGGATTAACTCAGGTTGAGCCAAAGGCCAAAGCCATTGAAGACAATCCACCAAGCTAGAGTTTTAACAAGCTTTGAGTAGACTTTGTTAAGCCTGATTCCTCCTTATTACCTGGCGGCACTCGGACTGGGGCTGGCAGCAATTGTTGTGGTCCTCTTTTATTCCTTCACTCGAACAACCAACTATGAAGTGCAAGAAAAGCTAAAGAAAGCTCAGCTCAGGAAGCAACGGCAACAGGCCAAAGATCTTTAAGCCTTGAACTCTTGTTTGATGATCCAATTCTAAAGGTTGAGCTCCGGGCAGCGAAAATTCCTGGGTTACCAGGATTGGTTGCTGACCATAACTGGCTACTTGTGATTCGTTGTAATGAAGCAACCGGCCATCAGACATGTGATCGCTGGGAAATCTGGCAATTCGCGCGCCAGAATCATTGCTGCTGGGGACATCTTCACAAGAACCTTTTGGCTCCTTGCCAGGGTGTTGGCAGTGGTCCATCGCATTTGATCAAGCAATGGATTGGCGATGATGCTCTGAGTATGGCTGAGAAGATTGAATCCTCACCTAGCAACTACCCCTTCAAAGAGACCTACAGGTACTGGCCCGGCCCGAACAGCAACACGTTTGCGCAATGGATCGTTCGCGAAAAAATGAATCTTGGTAACCGAGCAATTGGAAAAAGTTTCCCTGTTCCAGGCACCGTCTGACGACAATGCCAGCTAGGTGATCGGAGGCATCACTGCTCAAGCGCCTGGATCATCCGATCTTTTGCCTGAATGATCTCAGTCATCTGCTCAGCAGTGCCACCCAGATCCGGATGAGCCGTCCTGGCCGTCAGCTTTTATGCAGCCTTGATGGCCTGCTCAAAGATGTTGCCATCGGCTGGTAAGCCCAACTGTCGGCGATCCACCTCACTGCCTGGCCTGCCAGCCATCCTGTCCGTGAGATCAGACCAAGTTGCGCGGGATTTCGATCTCGCTCGGATTGACGAACGGAGAAACCGCCCCCCGCCAGACACTCTGCGGTGTCTGGCGGGGGACCTCCTTCAAGTGTTGCCAGACGCAAAGCGACACCCCAGAACAAACAGTGACGGATGAAGTTCTGTTCGGGAGAGCCACTGGAGGTGAAGTCGAAGACTTCTCCATAGGGGATCAGATTTTCAAGTTTTGACCAAAAACCTCATCGATCTTGTCGTGACCGTTGAGACCAACAGTTTCAAAAATATCCAGCAGGAAACACGCTGCTGCATCGAGGGTCGTCATCTGCGGAGCAGCTTCAACAGCGCCGTTGATCGCCCTGAGCCGATCCGGTGTGGCCAGCTGCTTCATTCGCTGAATGTGTTCAGGCAGCCGAGCAGCTTCTTCCTGAACTTGACGTCTGTGTTTTCAATCAAATCAAGCAGCGCCTGCCTGCCTGCATCTGACAAGGATCGGTCACGGTCCATCTTCTGCTCGATATTGAAAATATTGATCTGCTTGGCAGTGACACCCGGCAAGTTACTGGCGTCTTTTCTGCAGATCTCCCATCGCCTGGCCTGAAGACGGGCTGCATCCCAGGCGTAGAACTCCGAGCGGTCAAGACGGGCCTGCTTTGTAACGTGCCGCTCAGCCCGGGGCGGTTGTGCTGGAGAAGCCGAACAGCCAGTCACCAGCTGATCGACAACCTTGCCGCAAGTCACGCCCCCTTGTTGAGCAAGACAGTCCAGCAGCTTGATGGTCCGGGGCTGGAGCCAGACCTTAAGGCGTCTCGCCCCAGGACTGGCCGATGGATCGAAACGACCACTAGCACTGTGTTTTGAGGGCATAGTATTCATCGTGATCTCCCGGATCAACTCAACCGATCCGACGACTACTGATCGAACCTGCTTGTCAGCTCAAAGAAAGAACTGGGGGCTGCCGTCAGCCAGGCTGCGCTGGTCTGAGCTGCGGCTGGCCGTGATCCGCTCACCAAGAGAATACAAAAGGGCATCACGGCCAAGACATCAAACAGATGTGCCATAGATGGTTTCCCTGGCAATCATCTGATCATTAAAAACGAAAAGGCCAAGTAAATTCGGTCTACCTGCAAGCATCACATGTCGATGGAGGAATTGAAAAGATTTTTAGTTGCCATGAGAGCCGACAAGACGCTATATGAAAAGGTTTCAAGTTTTGCGACTGCGAACGAGATCGCTTCGATCGCCACCAACCTGGGATTTGAATTCACTGAAACCGAACTGAAATCAATCTCCAATCAGAATGTTGAAGGTGTAAAGATCAAGACACAAGACACTACACCTTCGTATAATTTTGGCGAGGGCGGCAACTGAGACCCCACAAGCATCAATCAGGCATCAGGTATTCCAGAAGCAACGAAAAACTCCACAGCCCAGCAATAGCGATCAATCCCAACAGAATCAAAGTAGTGGGATTCACCACATCGACAGCCTCTTCAGGCAATTCCTTAATTGCATTGCTTTCCATTTGATTTTGCACAAGACTATTAACAACTAAACACATGCTATGCCATGACTCAAGATTTAAGTATTGCCCGATACTTTCGACACTTTTAATGCGGCATTGAGCGGCAATTCAATTCCGGGCTAGTAGCTTTCGATAATTTTTCTTGTCGCTTCCTGTCAAGCTCTTCACAAAGAACAATGAACAAGCCTGTTCATCCAGAAGACAGTACGGACAAAGGTCTTCAGCGAACTCATCAAGCCTTCAGTGGACAATCAAGTCGCCATGGCGAAGAACAGAGGGCTCCCAGCCCCTACCGACGTCGGCGGTTCATTTCATGCTTTGAGGTCTCGCTGAAAGCCGTGAATAAAACAACAACCACCGACGCAAGGCCAAAGCCAAGAAAAACAAGATAATAAGAAGGAAGAATACTTAGCATTTGAGTCGGTGTTTTCATTATCTTAACCAAAACTCAAAAACCAAACTGCACATTGCTACTCAATTCCGATTAATCTATTTCATGAATTTGCATTATTTTTTAGGGGTCTGTCGACGATGTGTTGTCTGGCTTGATCATCAGTACGGCAGCAGCAATAGCTGGGAAAGCACTGTTGCGGCGCCGGTCAGGGCCAAACATCCGTACAGGCGAAGCAGAACTGATCCGCGCCGGCCGACCACCACGTCATGATCGATCGCTACCTGCAGATCTTTCGCATCATCTCCCAGGATTGGATTTGACACACCTGAACATCCAGCAGAAGAGCTGACAAACACTGATGCCATGTTCAACGTGTGGGGACCTGGGCCATCCCAATGCTTCCACTAAAATCACCCGCTCTCGCCTTGTTTGCCGTTGCGCAAGCCTTCACTGTTGGTGTGTTGCCAGGCCAGGCAGCTCAAGACTGTGGACCAGGCGCTCATTGGGTTCAGACTGGACCCATGCTGGGTTCTGGTTATTGCAAGCCCAAGCACCACAGAGACCATTTCGTTTGCGCCATCGGCTATCACTACGCAGGACAAGGACGTTGCGTTCGAAATGGTCCCTGGTGGACGGGCCGCAGACCTGTGAATTGGGGGCCTCATTACGAGCCACGAAACAAATCAGGCAGCGTCACCTTTGAAGGGCCAAATGGAGGCGAGGTCAAGCTGAGATGGTGATCCGCAGCATCAATGAGATGAACCCCTTTCAGGTCGTGTCTGGAGGCTCATATTGTGATTTGATTATTGCAAAAAGAGACCAAGTGATTCACTAATAACAAACCTGCCTGATCAAGAAATAAATCATCGATTAGTTATTATTTGCGACAATCTATAGCAGCCATGAAATCTTCTTGCGACGCCAGGAATATTGATTCAGGCTGAAGGCATGGCCTCTGAATTCACGATTCGCCCCGTCCAACCGGTTGACATTCCACTGATCAACAACTGGGCGCGCAGTGAAGGATTTGCCCCTGGTAGTGGTGACATTGGAATTTATCGCCAGACGGACCGCCAGGGAATTTGGACGGGTTGCCTGGGTGAAGAACCGATCGGATGCATCGCAGGCATTCGTTACAACCATGCCTACGGTTTTATCGGGCTCTACATCGTGCGCCCGGATCAGAGAGGCCGAGGCTATGGAGTGAAACTGTGGAGAGAAGCTCTCGATCACCTCCATGACGTGAGCTGCATTGGGCTCGAGGCAGCAGAAAACAGAATTGATGATTACTTCAACTGGGGCTTTCAACCCGCTTCAACAACGACACGTTGGCAGCTTGAGGTTGACTCACTTCCCCACCAGCTCAGATCGGGGGAAGAACCGGAAGAGCTGAGATTGATGCATGGAGATGGCATCCCTGAACCCAAAATCCAGATTTACGACGCCGATCGTGAGCTCAACCCCAGACCACACTTTCTGTCGGACTGGCTGAAGCACCCAGCCGGCACTGTGACGGCACTGCTCGACAGCAGGCATGACTGCCATGGATTTGCCCGAATCCGGCCATGCCTACTCAAAAATGAAACAGGCTGGCGCATCGGCCCCTTATTAGCGGATTCCCCTGAACTGGCGGAGTTGTTGATCAGGGATCTCCTCAGTGCAAGACAGGGATTAGTGATCATTGATTCGCCGGGGGGCAATGCACTGGCCGCACCGTTGCTGCAGAAACTTGGTTTCACAGTTTCTGGACGCACGCTGCGGATGTATCGAGGAGTGATGCCATCCCGACAACTGGATGAGGTATACGGGCTCGCCTGCCTTGAGCTTGGGTGAGACCTGCCAAAAACAGCAAGTCAGACCTCCGGTCAAGGGCGTAACGGATTCAGCGGATTGGGCTCAGACCGACGAGCAGAGGGGAGCAGCTCCAACGGTCTGAGCGCATCGGATCAGAGACCCAGCGCCATCAACAGTCCTTGGTGGAGCAAGGCCTCGGTACCGATCAGAGCTACAAAGCCGAGCATGGCCAGACGTCCGTTCAGGCGTTCAGCTTTCGCTAGTCGCTCACGGCGCATCTGAGCTGCAGCAAGGTCCTGCCAGTACCGCTCATCAGCTAAAAGAGTTGCAGTTGTCATGGGTGTCTCCGAGTGGGACCAGACCGGTCTATGACCACTGGAGCTGGTTCGGAAGCCGGGACAGCCGCCCTGGAAGGTTCGGTTTCAGGACCTTACCCAGTCGGATTGAAGGGGAGCAGGATGGCCGCTTCTGATCTACTGCTGAGCAGGAATGCATGGACTTGTCAGCCATTATTCATCCTCTGAATGATGTCGGCGACACATCGACTGACCCAGCTGAGGTGGCAGCTTTGAAGTCCAATGAGTCAGAGGTGGCTGATTGGTCGTTCGGGCGCTGGTGGGACAGCGCCAGGACGTTATGGCATCCGCAAATGATTCACTGGCATGGATGCATTTCATCAGCACTGATGATTCAGGTGATGCAAGGCTTTTCGGGCAGCTGTTGCCAGGTTGTAAGTCCAATCTGATGGTCGATTGGTCGCCTAGGTGGGACCGGTGCTGAACGACTCAGCGCCGGGCTAGGCCAGATGGATCCAAGCCTGAGCCGCCGATGGCCCAAGCAAATGCCCTATGCCGACTGAACAGGCATCCACTGGGATTGATGTTCAGCAAGAGGTGATCGTTCCAGAAGCCTGGAAACCCCCAGTTGTTCACGCCAGGCAATCAGTGATTGATCCCATTTCTCTTCCCAGCGAACAGACAACAGGGAAACCTGTAACTCGTGAGCCAGTTGAATTCCAAACTCCACACATCGCCAGATCAGTTGATTTTCAGAAGGCTGAATCAAGCCGTGCGCAATCCAGGTTGTCATTACAGCGAGAGCCCCAGGCGACCTGTAGCGACAGGCGTAATAGGCCGAAGCCACCGCCTCACCGGCGACGGTGTCAGGCAAACCGAAAACCAAATGATGAAAATCATGGGTTCTACGCAGACGATTCGCGAGATATTCCCAGTCTTCATTGGTTTCAGAAACGGATGGGGGCAGTTCCTCCAGATGTTCAGCATCCAGTCGCCGTTGCAGGCATGCCGCCAGACTTGCCGGGGGCGCACTGCGTCGCTCAGCTGGTGATGGCCACGTTGGGTCATAGCGATCTTTCAGAATCAGTTGATGATCTGATTCGCGAGCTAAATCCATAAATCCACGCTGACTCAACTCACTGGAGTCGATGTGCTTCAACATCCGAAAAAGATGATTTGTGGTGTGGTCGGGATCTTTGGCCGTTTGTAAAAAACCCACAGCTGCGTCAAGGGCTATGGCGCGGAATTCCTTGATTGCCAATTGGAAGCCATCAATCTCTTCAACGAATTATTGTTGCGAACACACCCAACCACTCACAAGCTGGCTGCTTGCACGAGCTCAGCCCAGGCCAGTGAATTCCAGTTGTGTGAGCTTTGCGAGAGTTCCCCTGCATCATTGAGGACGCAGTGCAGATTTTCGGACTCGATCAATCCCTGATCTTCGAATGGCTCTCTGCCTGGTTGGTGCTGAACTGGGGCGCACACCTTGCTTTGCGCCAGGGCCTTGCTGAAGACACCCGTGATGGTCATGCGCTAGGAGCGTTCCCCAAGCTCAGCAACCAGTTCACTTACGTGCTGCATTCGCTGGCCATTGCCTGGTTGATCCAGTGGTCGTGGAGGCTACTCCCGCCGATTGGATGATCGCGGAAGCCTGAGCACGATTGCCGGCATTAAACCGGATTGATCCGATGCGTATCGGGCAGATGTGAGACCTGAGCAGTGAGCATGCAGTCGACGATCCGGTGGATGTAGGCAGCCCGGCGCATGTTTTCCATGGTTTGCCATTTAGCTTCGCCCATGGATTGGCGGGCGACTGCGATCGCGGCGAGTCCGGCGAGATTCTGAGCGCGGTCCATGGGCAAAGCCCTATTGACCAGGATCTAACCGGCTGGCTTTTCCATGGCAATCCGCAGATCAGCGAACCCCATTAATCCGTACGAACAAGCTTGCGCATGCCCTGATGGCTGCGGAGATTCATGCCAATGCTTCAGATGCTGCAATCCATGGTCATTCCTCAAAAGTTGACGTCCAAATGACGGCCAGAAAGCTGATCAGCCCATCAACATCTGCGCTGAAAAAATCGGCCTCCGTGAGAACCGAAACGCCTTGCATGATCCAGTCTCCATCAACAAAATGAGACCCGGATAGAAAACTCAGGGATGAAGGAGTTAATCGTATATTTTGCGTCACTAATTTTAACCTTCAAAGCAAAAAATCAATTAGCCGAAATTTAAGCCGTTGAGATCGACAACGACAAAGACAACCTCCATGGATCCAGCTGAAAAGGCTGTAAGAGCAGATATGTATCTTTGGCGGAAAACTTGTTGCATCGGCGTGGAAGACCCGTGCGAATGGAGTTTGTGAAGCGAGCGCTTGCTGGATGAGATTCATTGCTTTGCATTTGTCTCCAAGCACTTTGCGAGGAGTTGGCCAACTCCCAGAGAGTCGACCAGGATCTGACATGGCGTTGTTGCCGGTGCTCGTCATCACCCTGATCAAGCCGATCAGCGCACCGGTGGGCGACAGCGCCTCCAGCCGACCTTCTGCATGTTTTGCCAAGCCTCGATGGCATTTTGCTCGAGCATCCGTCTCTGGCTCTGAGGCTCCGGAGGATGGGGTCTCACCCAGCGATAGGTGCTAAGGACCACCCAGCGACCATGGGCGGTTGAGTGACCATTGCTGAACCTCACCAGCAGCTGCTCATCACCATTCACCAACCAGCCATCTCTGCCGGTCTGCAGCGGTGGTTCATGGGTGGTGTAATCCAGGTTTGGCATACGGGGAGTTTCGCCGTGATCCATATCAACGCGGGGCAGAGTTCACAGAACCTCACTCCAGACGCTGCTCTGAAACGGGTGGGCAGCGGTAACTAGCCAATCAGCTGGGTCAACAGAGCTGCGGATCCCAGTCCCCCGAAAAACAGGGCTGTAGGCAGCATGGCTGGCCAGACCGATGGCTGAGTCGGATCGGACATCAGTTCCCTTCATCAATAACTCTGAGAAAATAAAAGGTTCTGCGATGACCTCGGGTGATGAGCTGATGGAGCGCAGGTCGTATTTGCTTGACTGCCTGGTATCTGAGTGATTCACAAGCCAATCGCTTGGACGACTGAAGTGGAGATCTCCGCACCAGGAGCAGGCGGTTGTCCCCCTGGAAGTGCTGAAAGCATTGCTCGAGATTGAACTGGCGTCGGGTGACGCGACAACCAACGGCACGGATCCCCGCCGTTGATCAAGAGCCTCCCCTGAGACAGGAGGCTTTTCCTGCCTGGATGTCTGCCTACCCGGCGAATCAGACTGAAGCAATGGCACTGCTGTCACTCGCCTGCCGCAAGGATCTGGAAGCCATCGCCATTCCCCGTCATGCCAGCTGGGATCCGGTGGGTCTGATGGCCGTGCGCAGTTATGTGCGCGAGCAGCTGGCCGCTCTCGGGAAGGTGGAGGAACAGCCGTTCAGGCGCAGCAGCCATCAGGGGGTGAATCTGATCCTGAAACTTCCCGGCCGCAACCCCGGGCGCCGGCCGCTGCTGGTGGGCGCCCATTACGACGGGCCCATCCAGTCGGTCGGAGCTGATGACAACGCCAGTGCAATGGCTGCTCTGCTGGAGCTGGGCAGACGCTGGAGCACGGCACCCCCGCGGCGACCCGTGTGGCTGGTGGCCTTCGATCAGGAGGAATGGGGGCTGCTCGGCAGCTCAGCACTGGCCGACCGGCTCAAGGCAGATCGGCAACGACTCAAGCTGATGGTGAGTCTGGAAATGCTCGCCTACACCAGCAACACGCAGAGCTACCCCCACCCCGCCATGGGCAGGCTCTACGGCAACCGCGGCGACTTCATTGCCCTGGTTGCGAATGCCCGTGCTGGCCTGATGCTCTCTCGGCTCACCCATGCCATGGGGCAACACGTGAGAAGCAAAGCGCTGCCGGTGCCGCGCGCTGGAATCGATGTGCCCGCAGTCCGCCGCAGCGATCACAGCCCATTCTGGGATCGGGGGTACAACGCCCTGATGGTGACGGACACCTCCTTCATGCGGAACCCGCACTACCACCGGATGAGCGACACGATCGACACGCTCGATCTGCCCTTCCTGGCCTCAGTGATTGATGGACTAGAGCTGGCGCTGGGGAGACTGTGAAGAATAGGAATGGAACTAGCTGAGTCAAGAGAGCCAAACCGCTTATTTAAACCAGGGAGTGCTACTTGTGAGAAGAATTAGATGATTGAGCAGATTGCACGCGAACAATTCAAACCAAGCAAATTTTTTTGTGACTAGCTTGCGGTTGCCGAACAAACCAATAAGATTTATACAAAACCCAACTCAAAATAATTGATTACCAGCCCCTAGGAAGCGAGTCAGCCTCAGAGACCAAAAAGACCAATTAATTACCACCATTAACAATTAAGTTTCAACACTGAAAAGGGCTATTCCCCTTGACGAAGAAAACACTTAATACAAAGAACATCTCAATTCCAACAACTGGCGAAAGCGCCTAGCCCCGGCCACAGCAAAAAGAAAAAGAAACATTCATTAATGCTCTATTCGCTTCGATTTATCAGCCTATCTTTTGCAGCAATGAACTCATCCTCTGAAAGGACTCCCTTACTACTAAGCGCTGCCAACTCTTGAAGCTCTGCCGCCAGGCCACCTCCTGAAAGCGAAGGCTTTTCGTGATACCTATCTATTTGCTCATCAATAAAGCGTCTGATAATATCGGCCTCATTATTTTTTTCAAGACCCGCAAACATAAAAGTATTCTCATCTTGAGCGGCAGCAAAAACACCTCCCCTAGACTCATTCCCACCCGGCAAAGTGAACTGTATAAATCCACTAAAAACGCTACCTGCTTCTCTGAACTGAATAGCAGTTACCGACCTAAACGGTATGGTTTTAGTACCACTTATTCCTTTGCTTAAAAACCCTAGAGCGCCTCTAGGCGTAATTGTAACTTTATCGGAAAAGACAACAAGATCCTCGCCTACTCCTTGAAGGAAAAACTTTGCCCCCGAGGGAAGCTCTACAGGCTTCTCAACAACAGGATTCAAACTACTGACAGAAGTATCCTGGCCTGAAATATTTCTCTCTTTTGACTTACTTGAGCGATTCAATCCCCTAGGAGCCTTCTCTTTCTGGGAACTTTTTACAGTGAAGGCCATGACCAAATAGGCAATCCAACCTACACCATAAAAAAAGCTAGTGACCACAAAAATGATTCGCCATACATTCGCCGATCCATATCCACTACTTTCAAGGCCAGAGCAGACTCCAGCAAAGACACTGTTTTTTCTTGACCTTGTGAGTGACATAAGACGAAAAGCCTCTTGGTTAATACTTACAATATTACAGCGACATAGAATAAAATCCCCCAAACGGGGGGTTTTATTCTGCTTGATTCTGCAATCATCAATGCAAGGAGAACGCTTCTCCTTCGCTCGCCTCCAACCAATGACCTTTTTCAGAATACTCTCACCAGTTCTCATAATAAGCTCACTTTCCTTCTGCGTTGACAGCCGAATACCAGCGCGTGCGTTCTGGGTCGACGAATGCAAGATTATTCGCGAACAGCATCAGCAGCATGCAAATGCCTCTTCTGCCATGGGAAGAGAAATGGATCGAATGATGGCTCGTGACGGATACTCAAGCTCTTACGCAGCTGACACAAGAGCCCTTAGCAACGCTATGTATAAATCAATACTCAGCGATAATGGATGCAAATAGAATGTTTATCAAGAAGCTTGCTTGGTTCATCAGCAAATAAAAGCATATTGGCAATTTTTAATTATAAACTGAAGACATATACACACCAGGATTCTCCATTTAGTGATTAATACAGGGAGTAATTGGAGCAGGTCTGCGGCGCAGAGAAGCAGAACAATATTCAGAAAATCATGACTACGAAATGCGATTTGAGGCGCTGACCCAACGGCACTATGCTCAGGCTGCTGTGCGAACTGAAGCTGGGATCCGGTGGGTCTGATGGCCGTGCGCAGTTAAGTGCGCCAACAGCTCGCCGCACTCGGGGATGTGGAGGAACACAGCTTCAGGCGCGGCAGCCATGAGGGCAGTGGCCATGGCAGTTAAGGAGGAATTCAAGCCATTGCATCCTCTAGCACGAATTCGTTCCAAAGATGCTGGGACTGATTGCTGTTAATGGATCAAAAAAAGGCCCGGCATCCCGAAGCCATCACGCACCATATGATTCGAGCTGCAGTGGTCCTTTTCATCACGGCTGCTGCTGCCGTGACGTATTGGTCAGTGCGCAATCTGAAGAACGATATCTCGGTACCAACGACCGAACCAATGACTCAACAAGCTATGCCCCGGAACTCATCTCGCTGAAGAGATTTCTTCGAATGATCGAAACCATTGTCTGCACATTGGACATCAGCAACTCGTTTGCGGAGGTTGCAGACAAATCCGATCACGAGGAGGCATCTGGTCGATTGTTTTTTGGGGGCTGGCCTTGATCTGGCAAGCCATTTCCTACAACCATCGACCAAAGCCGATTACCGAGGATGAGATCCAAAGCGAGATGAAGAAATTGGGTTCGTGATAGCTGTCGCAATCAATCCAGTCGTCAGGCGTTGTGCCGATTGCCAACCGAATCGGACTGTCGCCCGAGCAGAGGCACCTGGATCTAGCCGCTGCCTTCCAGCACTCGGCGAGACGGTCTCGCCGAGTGCTGGAAGGCAGATCTTTCGGATCAGAACAGCTTGATCCTGATGGACGGTGCCGACGGCTTGGACTTTGTTTTCGGCTCAGCAGGAGTGCTGTCCGAATCGGAATCGCTCGAGCTGCCGTACGTTTCGCCATAACAATCAGTGATCACAGCCTGATTTCCTGCTCGCACATCACTGAAGCTCACATTCAGATTGATCACTGAAGGGTTCAACATCACGGCCTGAGTCGACAGCACTGCATAGTTGCCCGGCTGAGTGCCATCAACAACGGTTCCTTTTGGAGGTGCCCAGGTGGCTGAAAACGTTCCACGGGTGACATTGGTGCGAATCGGTTCTTCGCAGTAACCGGCTTTGGTGAGATCGGCGCGAATCCTGGCCAGCAGTGCTTCAAGGGTGGTGTTTTGATGACGGCTATTCAGCGCCAATTGCCCCAGCGGGTTGGCACTGAACATCATCTCGGCATTGGATCCCAGGCTGGGAGGAAGGCTTTTGAGCAGCTGTTTGACCGGCTCCGCTGAGACAGGAATGAAGCCTCCGCTCAAAGCGGCGAAGAGCGATAACGCTGCGATTCTGCGAATCATGTGTCAATCAACCTGTGATCAAAAATCTAGGGATCCACCACCTCGATCACGGCCCCTTAACTTCTCTTATCCAGCGGCATCAAGAACGGTTTCGCTCCATTGAGTGGCCGATCAAATGTGAACCGACGATGGCCCCTGCGTCTGCCCGCTCTGGACCACAAAGCCCTGATGGTGACGGACATCTCCTTCATGCGAACTCCGCACGACCACTGGAGGGGCGACACGATCGGCAGGCTGGTTCCATCCTTTCCGGCCTCAGTGATTGATGGAGTGGAGGTGGCGGCATGAGCTATAGATCATCAAGAACGCCGAAATCGTGTTTTGTGGATTCCGCTGAATTGAAAGGGTATTTTTCCAAACGTGTCAGCCTGAGCAGTGCTGATTTAGCGGCTATGGCGCAATTATTTGCGCAATTGTATGGAGAGTTTCAAACCGAAATCGTCCATAGAGTTTGCTGCACTGATGCGATCGATCGGCCATACATATGGGTTGATCCGCTGGAGGGTCGCAGCTCACATGTGATTTTGTTTTTTCATGGTGGTGGATACACGATGGGAAGCTCGAAAGATCACATGCAGCTGATTGCATCTCTCGTTGAACTGTCTGGAAAGACATTTTTAGCGGTTGATTACCGGCTTTTCCCTGCAGTCACTTTTCCCGCTCCTCTTGACGATGCTGAAGCCTCTTACCGCTGGCTGCTTGAGCAAGGATTACCAGCATCCCGCATTGGTCTGGCGGGCATCTCAGCGGGCGCTGCCCTGGTGACGCAGCTGGTGCATCGTTGCGCAAAGAAGTCTCTGGGATGCCCTGCTGTGGCCATGGTGATGTCGGGCCTGCACGATTTTCGCTTTGATCGCCCATCAATGGCTTTCAATTCCTGCCTGGACCTTGTCTCCCTGAACAGACTGGAGTCGATCGTTGAATTCTATTTCCCTGATCAATCATCATTCGAATCTGATGATGTGCTTTGCATCAATCAAAATTACAACCACTATCCGAAAACATTATTTCAAGTTGGTGATCAGGAAATATTGTTGAGCGACGCCATTGAGATGCATCAATCCTTGAGATCACAAGGTCATGATGTGCATTTAAACGTTGTTCCAAAAATGATTCATTGTGGCCAGATGTTTGCTCGCGACTATCCGCCCGGACAGTCAGCTCTCGAGCAGGCGGCAGGCTTCATCAAAAGTGCATCGGAGTAATGCTCGATCCTGATCAAAAGGCGCGCGCGAAGCGCAACGCAAACGACACCAGAGCGGCAATCAGGTCAGCAGTAACACCAAAAAGATCCGGATGGAGGCTCAAGATCATGACGCGATTGATCTATGAAGGGTGGTCGCACGACGACGGGCCCGGAGGCAACAGCCAGACGGCCGGGCAGGTCGTCATCTCCACGGCTGGAACGCAGCCGTATCAACCAAGGCATTCGACCAGTCCATCAGCGCGAACCTGATGCTGTGCAGAAGCAGACTCACCGCTTCAGGTCAAGCTCAAGTGAGGTGTTCTGCTCACGGGCGAGGATCTCTGGACAAGCAGATCACTACAGCCTCTAACCACCATCGACAACCTTGCTGATCAGATCCTTTGATCTCCGCCGAGAGCAAATCAGCTAATGAAGAGATCAAAGAGGAATCAAACTGATCCAGCCTGGACCTGAGAACTTCGAGAAGTCATATGACCACTTCATTAACGAGCCGCTGTCATGAATAACACTTTGAGTAGAGTTGTGAAAGCAATATTCCCGCCTTAATCATTAGCCATGGGTCATTCCACGGGATCGAAGATATTCAACCAGGCCACATGGCTTGCACTGACTCTCAGCACAGCCTGTCTTCTGACTGAGAAGTCGGTGGCAAACCCGATCGAAAGCGGCAACTATCCGATCGAGGAGTCCACCATTGAATCCATCCACACCGCCATTCAAGAGGGAGTAATTGATTGCGAGCAATTAATTGAGAGCTACTTGAATCGGATCAAGAAATATAATTTCAGCCTTACAAGAGGAGCTCCTCTAAACGCATTTGTTGCACTGAATCCGAATGCAGTCAGACAGGCAAAGGCTCTTGATAGGCGCTTCCAACAAAACAATGAATTGACGGGCTTTCTTCATTGCATCCCGATTGCCGTCAAAGACAACATTGATACCGTTGACACTCCTTCCACATCCGGATCGCTGGCTTTACTTGGCTCTCAGCCAGTCAGCAATGCTTTTCTGGTGAATCAATTAAGAGCCGCTGGTGGCATCATTATTGGCAAAGCCGCCATGGATGAATTCGCTTCGGGTGGGGAGGGAATCAGTGGCCGTAGTGGAAGAATCGGCAATGCTTATGACCCCAATCAAAACTCCGGTGGCTCAAGTGGAGGATCTGCAGTTGCGGTGAGTGCGAACTTTGCAGTACTGGGGATCGGCACGGACAACAGCGGCTCGGTGAGAGTACCTGCAGTCTTCAACGGCGTTTACGCGATTCGACCAAGCACGGGGCTGATCAGTCATTCAGGGATTCTGCCGAGAGGCAACCGGGATGGAGTGGCAGGCGTGATGGCCAGGTCCATTCCTGACCTTGCTGCAGGCCTTGCTGCGATAGCCAACAGCTCTGATCCAGATGATGATTTAACGACATCAGTACCGCGCAAAGATTCCTATGCCAAGCATTTAAAAAATGCCTCACTTGATGGAAAACGAATAGGCGTCATTCGCAGCGTTGCAGGCAATGCAGTTTTTGACACCAACGACAAGCCTTCAGTGGCTGTATTCAATCAGGTCAAGGCCCGACTCAAGAGTCAGGGTGCATCTCTGGTTGAGATCGACCTGCCCTTGTTCGACTCGAACAGAGCTAACAACATGGCGGGCGAGGCGGAAGAAGTTAACCAATACCTGAGCTCTTTTGCATCAACCAGAAAGAGTTATCAGGACATATGCTCATCAGGCCGTACACGGCTGAGCGAGAAAACCTGCTTTGGACACATTGAAAGTCTTGCTCCCAAGTACAGCGAGCAATACGCTGCTGCGTTAAACACTTTTGAGAAGAACAAAAACTATCTGGAAGGGTTGATGAGAAAAGATAACGTTGATGCCTTACTGATGCCTCTCAGCTCCTGGCAGCCACCCAGCTATTACGATGATATGTATCGCACAGCTACAACGGAATCGCCTGTTGCATCGAACTCCGGATTGCCGGCCATTGCCTTGATTGCCGGTTGGACACCAGCAACTCCAGCGATGCCGATCGGTTTTGAATTGATTGGTTTTCAATATGGAGAGGGTGATCTGATCGGCCTCGCGCAGGCCTATTCCTCCGGACTTCCTGGCAGGCCTTTACCTGAATTGAAAGCAGGCAACGGTGACTTTTCCTTCGAGGAAATATGTGTTCAGGGAATCAATAACTTCATCACTGAGGCTGGCTGGCGCAGTTATCAGCAGTTCCTCAAGAATGGTGATGGTGAGACGATTCGGCCAGCTGCTTATCAGAGGTTTTTTAAGCAGCAAACACAACAATTCGCCCAAGACAATCAACAGTCTGTCCAGGCTTGTCAGTGACGGCACTGCTGATCCAAGTTGTCCCTGCCGCAGGACCCCTTACCGGAAGATCTCAACTTGATGCATTGGGCTGGCGGGCCTGTCATCACTGCAATGGTTGGACCTGGAAGCCATCGCAGTGATGCTGGATCCTGATCAAAAGGCGCGCAGCGCAACGCAAACGACACCAGAGCGGCAATCAGGTCAGCAGTAACACCAAAGAGATCCGGATGGAAGCTCAAGATCATCTCGCGGTTGATCTGTGAGGGGTGATCTCACGACGACGGGCCTGGAGGCAACAGCCAGAAGGCCGGGCACGTCGTTATGTGCGGGACTCGCATGGAACCGGGTCAGCTGGAGGCCTAAACAACTCACCAGAGAAGACCAAGAACAAGTTGGAACCATCAACAAGCACTGCAAAAGTGTTTGACAAAAAGCAAACACACCAAGTCCTCCCTGCGGGCTTTCAATCTTCATTGCAGCCATACTCAGAGCTCTGGTGCTGTGATGCATATCTGGAGTAGTGCCGATACAGCAGCAACTCCGAACTACCGATCAGGCTGATGTCTCCTTTCCATCAAACAAGTTCGTGAGCAGTTGCCAATTCTCCATTCCGTTGCCACCAAGGGTGAGTGGGAAGCGCTCTTGGTGGGGCGCCCACGTCATGAGGACGGAGGCGGCTTAGGTCGCCCCCCTCTTGATGCAATCAATTTGCGATTTCCAGCCTCAGGCGGCCTTGCTCTGCTCAGACTCCTCTGCTTCTGCTTCGGCGCGCAGGAAACGTTTACGCTGAGCTGATTCATAGCCAGACAGTTCAACCCGTTTCTTCTCGATTGGTTTGCGATTGGGCTTATCCAAACCCATCAGCAGGGGATGAATTCCTCTTCGGCTCATTGAATTTGTCCGTTTATTTGGATTTCGCGTCCTGGTCGGATGACCATCCACGTGAAGAAATAATGCCGCCCCCCAATCAGCAATGCGGTGTGATTGGAGACAAATGAAACTAATCTTCGATCACTTTGGAGTGATTGATCTCCAGTCGCAAAACCTCTTTGAGCTGACACTTTCACCCACTTAAAACATCTTCAGCCGTTTTGACATCCAATCACGGGCTTGATGAGCTGCTCCAACAACAGTCTTGGGTGGTTGTCGCAGTCAGACTGCCCCCAACCGCACCGCAACGATGCTGACTGAGCTGGCCACCAGCCTGATCGCCATGGCGGTTCCGACAACCATGGGCACTTGCCCTCAGGGAGTGATCGAACAGCTCGATGGGCTCTACCGCTGGCAGGTGCAGCGTATGGACAGCAACGAAGACCGGGTCAAAGCGCTCTCCAGCCAGCGCCAGCGTTTCACACCATCACTGTTCAGGTTGCTGATAGAGGCAAGACAGCTCACACCCTCAAGCGATGGTCGCTTCCTCGATTTCGATGTGTTCAGCAACACTCAGGTTGCCACCTTCGGAGCCAAGGTCAGCGGCTGCAGTGCAGAAAACGGAAACAGCATCCAGGCAAGGGTGGATGTGGAGGCCGGCCTCACCGGCAGACCCAGCGGAACCCCACGCCGGCTGCTGTATGAGATGAACCAGGACGGCGCAGGCAGCTGGCGCATCAACAACATCACCTATCTCGATGGGAAGGTCTTTCAGCTGAGGAGCTTTCTGCAGGAGCTGGTGCATCCAACGCACTGAACCACACCCCCACGCAGACGCTCAGCAACGGCCAAGCTGATGTGCAAAGCCAACGTCGCCGCTTGCCTAGCCCTGTTCCACTACTCAGAGCTCTGCTACTGATGCTTAGTGCCAGCAGCCTTGCGGCAGCTGCAGCAGCACCGGTCAGCCGTGACGATCCGGAATCCGCCGACCCAGACCGCAAGCCCATCTCCACAGCCGCTGGCTCTGCGGTTGTCGTCACCGCCAATCCACTGGCCAGTGCGTCGGCACTGAGCGCCCTCAAAAACGGCGGCACAGCCGCGGATGCTCTGGTCACAGCTCAGGCTGTACTGGCCGTCGTTGAACCACAGAGCTCTGGCCTCGCCGGTGGTGGATTCCTTCTCTACTGGGATGGACAGCACCAAACCTTGGAGGTGCTAGATGGTCGCGAGGTCGCTCCCGAACGTAGCCGTCCTGGAGACCTGCTGACGCCAACCGGACAACCCATGCCTTGGCGAGACGCCACGGCCAGGCTCAATGCAATCGGCATCCCCGGAACAGTGGCGCTGCTCTGGGACGTGCATCAACAGTTCGGGCGCCTGAGCTGGGCAAGCACGCTGCAACCGGCGATCAAGCTGGCCAGGGATGGCTTCAGCCCAAGCCCGCGACTGCTGCGCTCCATCAGCCTGGCCCAGCGCATCGGAGTGAGTCACAGCAAAGCGTTTCAGGAGCTTTATCTACCCGGCGGCAAGCCACCGCCTGCTGATCAGCCCTTCCGCAATCCTGCCCTGGCACGCACTCTGGTGTCACTGGCGCATGACGGCGGACCTGATTTCTATCGAGGCGCTTTAGCCCAGCAGATATTGAGGGAGATGGCCACGCTGCAAGCCAGCGAAGCTGAATTCCGCGGCTGGAGTGACACCGATCTAGCCACTTATTCCGTGCCGCGTCGCCAACCGCTTTGCAGCGAGCAACTGAAGCACCAAATCTGCACCATGCCACCACCGAGCAGCGGCGGCGTGGGCATGTTGCAGACCCTGGCCCTGCTGAGCCAGGCCACGGATCTGCCCGGATCCAGCGCCGCTGATCCACAGACCTGGCGGCAACTGGCCAAAGCCCAGACCTGGGCGGATGCCGACCGCCTCTATTGGGTGCATGACCCGACCGATGGGGGTGTTCCCGCCGCGGCCTTGCTCGATCCGACCTACATCAAGACCCGCGCCGAATCCATGCAAGCCACACCCGCAGTCCAACCCAAACCGGGGCTACCAGCAGGACTTAATCACTATCCCTACGGCCGCCCAGACAAGGGCCGCGAACAGGGCACCACCCAGGTCACGATCGTTGACGGGTTTGGCAACATCGCCAGCTACACCTCGTCGGTGGAGACGGTGTTCGGCAGTCGGCACCTGGTGGCCGGCATGGTGATGAACAATCAGCTCACCGATTTCGCTTTTGAGCCACTGGTTGACGGACTATCGGTAGCTAACCGCCGCCTGCCGGGCCGGCGGCCGATGTCGTCGATGGCACCGACACTGGTGTTCAAGAACGACCAGCCGGTACTAGCACTCGGCAGCCCCGGCGGTCGCAGCATTCCCCATCTGCTCAGCCGGGTGCTGCTCTCCTCACTGATCTGGAGGGAACCACCACAGCGGGCCGTGGGGCTTCCCCATCTCTCCAGCCGCGGCCGCACGCTGGTGCTGGAGCAAGATCCACCGCTGTCCTGGCCGCTGCCACCCGACCAGCTCCAGAGCGAAGCCACAGACATACGCCGTCAACGCGTCGGCAGCGGCACTGCCCTGGTGCAGAGGATCAACGGCCGCTGGCATGGGGCAGCGGACCCCCGCCGGGAAGGCACATCCCTGGCGCTGCCTTAAACCACCTCTTAATCAGAAAGTCGGTTGCCGTGAACTTCTGCCCTCCACGGCAAATGCAGCCCTGGACCTCGCCGGCGTCGAATCCCCGCAGCGATGAAGACTTGCTGGCCTTGCGGATAGCGCCATAGTTGCAGCGTTTCACCTGCACGCTGTCACAGCTGCGCAAGGCCTGAGACAGCGGCGGCTATTCGGCCAAGGCCCCGGGCTCAGTTGAATCCGCGCCGCCAGCAAGCTCCCCGGCAGGATCTGTTGAAACCACTGCACTGGCCGAGCGAGGGATACAAACGGTGCTACTACCCACAGTGATGTAACCAGAATCCAGGGCGCACCTGCCTGGGTCCGTATGAGGACGCCATTGAGCCTGGGCCGGAAGTATGGAAGTCGCGGCCAGAACGGCCAACAGGTACCGAGCCATGCATGACAGGACAGGGGACTTTTCTATGTGTGCATCTCTGCATTTGTGATGTCAAGGACTCTCAGCAACACCTCACCACGCGTTCAACCAGTCTTCAAACCCGGCAGGTCGAGGCTCTGATCTGGGTTCAAGCCAGTGAGCCAGACCACTAACTGCGAAACACCAGCTGCCTCGCTAGAAGATTTCGTGACTGCTGCTCCATGCCATGAGCTCCCGTGCTTGGTCCGATGCATACGTCACAGCCGATGGAAGCGATCTGAATGCCGAGGCACTGCTTGAGGCCTTTCAATCCAGCAGCGGTCTTGGCGACCTGAGCGACGACGAGACCGACATCGTCCTCTCCGCCATGGCAGCGACGCTGTGGTCCTATCCACTGAATGAAACCCATCGGTTTTACAACCTCGACACGGTTGCCCAGGCACCAGCCAATGAGCTGTTCAAGCCAGCATTTGCTGCCAGCTGGCTGAACAAGAATTCAGCGCCAGCTCCGAATGCCTCGGTGCTCTACATGACCGCCTGGCTGGACCTGAGCCAGCTGAGTGACAGCGATCATGGAGAGCAGGTGTTGCATCTGCCTGCGAACCCGGATGATCACTACTACGTGCTCGCTGTTCTCGACAGCTACATCAACACAGTTGGTTCGTTTGGGACAAGAGATCCCATCGACGGTGATTCCAAGACCCCCCAATTGATCCTTCTGGCAGGCCCTGACAGCCCCTATTACGACCAGGCCGGCTCAACGGTGGAGATCACCGATGACACAGGGAATCAAACCAGCATGCATGTGCTCCAGGTGGACACCTCGCGAGGATGGATCACAGCGCGGATCAACACCAACACTCTGGATGCAGAGACGATGGAGGCAACCCGTTCCTTCATCAATGGCAGCGAGAATGGGGCCAGAAAGGGCTTTCAACTCACCTCACTGAGCGACTTCAAGACCAGTGGAACGGTGCCTTACGCATCGCCGATCACCGAATCCTCCTCCGGTGACGATGTGGATGCAGCAAGTCGCAGATGGGGGGACATTCCGAAGTCCGCCTTCAGATTCTTCGAGCAGGTCGATCAGGCACTGACGCTGAATCCTGTGCCATCCGAACTGGATGCTCAGACCAGCACCACACCCGCGTCGTATCAGATCTGGGTCGACAACCAGAACGTCAACCAGGATGCTGTCGACAGCAGACGCTCCTACCAGCCACCCTCCGCTCTCGGCGCTGAGAAGCAGGCCGCACTGAACAGGCGCTTTGCCGCAATTGGCCTCAACCTCAGCACAGGGTTCACCAAACCCAGCTGGTCCGCCAGGGACGAAGTGATCTTCGAAGCGTCCTACCAGGCCGCCCTGGAGCTGCTTCGTGCGGCCACAACAGAACTTGTGAGAGGCGAGAAAGACACCAACAACGGTTGGAACATCACCAACGACAACATCGGTGTCTACCCCAACGACTGGAGTTCATGGCTGGTTCGAGCCGGCACTGCTGTGGATGGTGGTGCCGCCAACATTCCCAATGACGCGGTGTATCCCACCACTGAAATTGATCAGCACGGTGAATCACTGACAAGCACCTACACCTACAGAATCACCATCCCATCATTCCGGCCGGAATCAGAAAATCCTGTTGAAAGCAATGGACCGGCGCAGGGGTTCTGGGCTTACACGATTTATCAGCCGAATCCCGGCAATGCCTACCAGCCGTTTCTGATCGAAAACGCCATCAGCAACACGACCTATTCGCCGATCAGTGCCACCGCCACGCTCACAGTCGACGGCAAACTCAAGACAAGCACACCCGGCAACTGGAATTCAGGCACAGCCGAGGGCACAGCCTTGATCACAGACTCAGAGATCGACGTTGAGGGCTTGGATCCCGACACCATCTACTACGTGAAATCAGCGGAGTATCTGGATGACGGCAGCAATCTGCTGCTCACCTTGTCGTCCGACTACGAGCCTGAGTTCAGCAGGCGCGGCATCCCCATCGGCGGAGGCGGCTCGGCCGGGGATCCGACCAATATCACCGGCTCAACAGGCAGCTCCATCGGCTTCGGCTGGATCAATCCTGTGGCTCAGCTCGGCTCCAATCAGCAACAAGGGATCAGCAGCTCTGACACCACGCTGCAGGCGCAAAGCGATGGTTCAATCCGCCTGCATCTCTCCAGCCTTGAACCGCAGAGCGACCCACAGAACTGGCTGCCCACACCGCTGGCCATTGGCTCAGGGTCATCCGATCCAAAAGAAGCCAGCAAATTCCAGGTGATGGCGCGTTACTACTGGCCCACGAGCGATGGACAGTCGATTCTCAACAAATCCGCCCCTGAGCTGTACCTGCCGCCGAAGGTGGAACGCCTGGGGCTGAACCGGCTCGAAACCTGGAGTCTCCTGAGCGACTCCGCTGAAGAACGGGTGAAAGCCGAAGATGCCGCATTCGGATCCACCACCCCCCTCCACATCACATCGCCGTTCAACGGCGATGTCGTTGGAGCCCTGATCGACCTCAGCATCCTGCCCCAGGCCCTCAACGGCCAGACCGCAACGGTGAATTACAGCTACTCCCAAGACAGCGACGACGACAACAGGCTCTTCTTCTATGCCATCGACGACCTCACCGGCAGCATTGACGGTGTCCTGCCCGATGACAGCAGCTACCTGGACAAGGCTTGGGAGAGGCGGATGAACCCCGAGTCTCCGATTGAAACGAGCATCGGTTCGATCCAGGAAGGGGACATCCAGCTGAAGGCCGGTCAGCTCTACGCCCCGATCGTGCTCAACGGTGAAGGGTTGATGTTCACGGCATTCGACAGCGCCAACGCCAACGGCTACCGACATTTCGATCTGCTCAGCGGCAGCAGCTTCGCCTTTGAGGATCAGCTCTACGGCAGCAGTGAACACGACCGCAACGACGGCTTGTTCTCGATTCATTCGATTGACCTTTAAGCCAAAGCGCCACCTCCGTTCGTCTTGACGATGGCAGAATCGGTCTGGGACCTAGCGAGCCAGCCAGGGCCACTCGATGCCGAGGGTCTCCAGCGGATCCATCACCAGCTTGTTGAGCGCACGCCCCAGCAATACTTGCGGCTCATCGGAGCGGATCGGGATCACGGGATGCTGCTTTGTTCTGGGTACGCCGTCACCGAGCACGATGCCGCGCCGCAGCAGCGAGTTGCCCGCCTCCAGACCACACACGTAAGCGCGTTCCTGGCACAGCCCCTTGGCACCATGCTCTCTTGCGCCCATCCGCACCCAGTCGCCGGCGCAGACCACCGGTGCCAGGGACGTCTCCAGCGGTGGTCGCTTGCTGAAACTCCCCGGCGAGAACAGCGACACCGAACCCGGATAGCGCCGCACCTCCTGATCCACCACTCGGGCCTCAGCGAAGGCAGGCTGCGCCATCGGCAGCAGATCCTGCATCAGGCAGTCGACAATCTGCTGATCACTGAGCTCCGCGATCGCCGAGGCGTTGTAGAAGTCGCTGGCGATCACTGATCCCTGTGGCGTCTGACCGCCCCAGAGCGCCGACTCGGCACCCTTCTGCAACTGATCGAGCATGAAGAAGGTGGCACCGGAGCCTTGCAGTGCATTGAAGCGCGAAAACACATTGGCGGGATCGGCAACCGCCACGTAGCGATCCAGCCACAGACGCACCGACACCACATCGATGCTTCCGAGCGTGCCGGCCTGCAACAGCTCCGGCGCCAGCACGCCGCACTGCGGCGACTGCGCCATCAGGGCACCCATACCCTTGGCTCCCACCGCCAGCACCACCGCATCCACTTCATCGAGCACAGCGCTGCTGCCTGTCATCAGGTTGCGGGTCTCCAGCGAACGAATGCTCTGGCCGTCGGCAGACATATTCAGCCTGGTGGCTAGCGTTCCGCCCAGCACCTCCAGTTGGTGCTGAGCTTGCAGTTGAGCACTCAGCGGTGCAATCAGTTGTTCAGCGATTGTCTTGCTGCCGATCCAGCGCACATCAAACGAATCCTGATGGGCCAGGGCGTAGTAGTAGAGCAGCTCCATGGTCACCGCCGCCGAGAGCTCTTCCGGCGGCTTGAACAGCCCCACCAGCAGTGTGGGCCGCAGGAAGTCGTCGATCATGCGATCACTAATGCGCAGTTGTTTGAACAGCGTCAGCGCATCGATTGCGTCGTAGCTCCTATACACCGCATCGCTGCGGTTGAGATCAAGCATGGCGTAGAGCAGGCCGGCGATACTGAGCCGGTCAGGCAGCGGCAGCCGCTTGAAGTTCTTCACCGTGGCCAGCACCTGCCCCACCGGACTGGGCAGCTGCGGCGCATCACCAAATACGGGTGCCGTGGCCTCCAAACCTTCCGGCGACCAAAAAGCACTGGTGGTGAAATCGGTGTAGATCGGGCCGAGCCCCAGCTCATCGGTGAGTGAATTGATATTGGGGTAGTCCTTCCAGAAGCCGCGGGTGCCGGCTTCAAACGGTTTGCCACTTTCGGTGGTGATCGGCTCACTAACGCTGGGATCCGCCATCCCATCGATCAAGGTCACGCGCACACCGGCTTCACAGAGCGCCTTGGCCGCACCCCAACCGCCCCAGCCAGCGCCCACCACCACCACATGCGATTGCTGTTTTGCTGAAAAACCCGTCTCGGCCATGGCGCTGCTGTGCGTGGACACAAGTTAGGGAGATCAGCCGGTGCTTCAGGTGCTGAGGCTGCGCGTGATCAACTGCGCGGAGAGCTGCCAGAGGGCTTCTGCCTTCTGCAGATCGGCCCCCTCGACACTGGTGTCGGTCGGCTCCAGTCGATGCCCACCGAAGCTCACGACTTTGTTGGTGAAATAGCTGAATCCGGTCGGGATCTCAGGATCATTCACCAGCTGTGCCAGCAATCGGCCAGCGTTGTCAACGGATTCAGTGATGCGCAACAGATCACGAGCCACAAACGCGAAGGCCCCCATGCCCAGCGGATTGCTGCGCTTGTTGTACCGAAAAAAGCCGCCGCTGTTGCGGGTGATCACCAGCCCTGGGCTCCAGGCGATCACCGGCATGGCAGCATCCAGCTGCCGGTTGAGCTCGCGCGCCATCAGCACGTTGCAGAGCTTGCTGTCCTTGTAGGCCTTGTTGCCGTCGAAGCGGGCGCTCCCGTTCAGCATCGCGAAGCCAGCGCCGGCCCGCAGACCCTCCAGCTCTCCGAGATCCGCAGGCTTGCCCACCTTGCCGGCACCGCTGCCGGGGTTGTGCACCTCTGATGCGGTGATCACCAGCCGCGGGCGGGCTGCCCTCTGAAGCAACGGCAGCAGCCTCATCGCCATCAGCTGATGAGCCAGCTGGTTTACCGCAAAGGTGAGTTCGATGTTCTGCGCCGAAAACTGTGCTTCGGAAGCACCGGCGTATTGCAAGCCAGCATTAAGCACCAGGGCATCCAGCGCTGTTTCGTCTGCCAGCAGCTGGTTGCAGACCTCCTCGACGGCAGAGAGATCAGCCAGATCGCAGGTCACAGAGCGCGCCGAGCCGGAAAGCTGGCTCAGCGTCTGATCGGCCGTGGCCTGGTTGCGGCAAAGGATCGTGAGCTCATGCCCCTGGGCGCTGAGAACTTTTGCGGCCTCGAATCCCACACCAGAACTGCCTCCAGTGAGCAGCACTCGTTGGGATGCAGAATCAGCCATGGAGCTGGAACACGTAGAGCTCGGCGTCACGATCGCTCACCACATAAACCCTGTCACGTGCTGAATCCACGGCAATGCCTTCGGCTTTGCGCACAGCTTTGGATTTGCCCCCTTCATGGAGCGTCAGATCAAGGCGCTGCAGCACCCGATTGCGATGCCAGTCGTAATGGAACAGGCATTGCCCCTGATCGCTGGCGATCCAGAGCGTGTCACGCCGGCTGTCGTAGCTCAGTCCGGAGAAGTCCAAGCGGCGAGGCCCCACGTTCGGATGGGAAAAACCGTTCTCCTGATTCAGCAATCTCGACGACAGGATCGTGCTGCAACCGGCATCAAGCTCAATCAACAGACCGGGACGGCCTTCCTTGACCACGAACACGTGCTGATTGCTGGTATTGACGGTGATCCCCTCCAGGCCCTTGTTGTCGGGCTGAGCGGGGAAGTGCATCGCAACGCTGGCGTAGTTAGCCATCTCAGACAGGGGGCGATGCTGCAGTTCGCGGCGACTGGCGAGATCAATGCTGATCACGGCGTTGGCGTCTTCCTGCACCGCGAATAGCCGGCGGCCATCACCACTCAAGGCGAGACCTTCCAGATCCAACACGCTCACGAAGAACGACTCGCTGGTCATCAGCCGACCCTCGAGATCCATACAAAAGATGGCCTTAGTGTCGTCACTAACGGTGTAGAGCGCCGTGCCATCTGCATTCAGGGTGAGGCCCGAGGGTTCATTCAGGCCGATGCCTGAATCACCGATGTTGTGCCTGTTGATCAACTCGAGGCGAAATGCCCCCATCAGCGCCCGAGCCAACAACTGAGCTGATTGTGAATCCAGTTCAGGCCAGCCATGGGCGTTGAACCGCTGGGCGCAACACAATGTGAACGCTAATGAGAATCACTTGCTCTAAGAGGAACGGCCATGCTTTGTTGAGACTGAATCTCAGATGCAAGGGCAATGCTTCGGCTGTTCGGCGATCGTCAATCCCTGCTGGAGGCACTGATGCAGGACTGGGCCGAAGCCCAGCTGCAACTACCAAGTGCAAGCGAAATCCCTCAGCGCCTGCGCATCCAGCCCAAGCCCGCACGCTCCTCCGGAAACTGAGCTCAACGGAAGAATTACCAAAATTGCTCAGCTCCTCCCCCAGGCTCTCTAATGTCTGGACATCAGGAATTCGTTCTGCAGGAGGAATTGCGCGATGTCTGATGGCAAGCACAAGTTCGAGGAGTATGAGTTGCCTTACGGCACCAACGAAAAGCATTCATCTGAGGAGTTCGACCCCAAAAAGGATGCGGGTGTTAACAACCCCGACAGTCGACACCGCGACAAGGTGCTCGACGAGATCTGCGACACCCATCCCGGTTCACCGATGTGCAAAGTGTTCGACGAGTGAGGAGTTGAACAAGCGTTACGACCCCCACCCTCAAGTGGGGTTTTTTTATGGCCTTGGCCATCAGACCAAACTCAGCGAATGCTGTCGAAGGCCTTGGCGCGCACCTTGCGGAAATTAGGCGTGGCATTGGCCGTTGAGCGGGTAATAGCCAGGATCAGACCACCGATCAGCGCCAGGTTCATATAAAGGCCTGTGTCGATCGGGAAGGTATGGAAGATCAGGGTGGTGGGCACCAGAAACACCAGCAACAGTGCGGCACCCAGGATTGTGTCGCCGCCGAACACCAGCAGGATCGAACCGGCGATTAGCACCAGAATCGCTGCGAACAGCAGCACATTGGCCAGCGGTTCAGGAATCCCTTTAGAGGCGATGAAACCCGCATTGCCAGTGAAGTCGGTGAGCTTGCCGGGCAGCGCATGCACAAACACAGCAGCAAGAAACAAGCGGCCCAAAAAATCCAGAACCCGAGAGGGCGAGACGGGGGTAGTCATATCGATCGTGCGGTCGCGGGCAACGCCTTAGTAGTGGTTGAAACAATAGTGACCGATTCAAGTGAGGCCATGCGAGCTCCCGTCCTCTCACTGATCACCTTCGCCGGCTTGCTACTTCCGGGCGCAGGGGCTCTGGCGCACGGAAACCACAGCCCCCAGACCGTGACGCCCGCCAGCGAACAACGCACTGCCCCCCGTGATGCTCCGTCCACAACCGAGAAGGTAAGCGTGGAACCCCTGGGCAGCCTGGATCTTTCCAGGGAATTCGCCGCACTGCAAGGTCGAGTGCTACGCACCCGAAGAATCACCATTGCTCCCGGTGGATCGGTGGCCTGGCATCAGCATCAGCAACGGCCCGGTGTCGCCTACCTGATCAATGGCTCCCTGATCGAGATCCGCGATGACGGATCCGGGCCACGTTCCCTCCAGCGCAAAACCGGAGATGCGGTGTTCGAGTCCACCGGGGTGCTCCACGGCTGGAGAAACGACTCGGATCAACCAGCCACCGCCGTGGTGATCGATCTGGTACCGCAAACACAACCATGAATGACCTGATCACAGCATTCATAAGCTGAAGGCCCGCGGACTCGGCAGCGTGAGCGACTATCAGGGACATGCCGCCGACTATCAGACAGCCAAGCGCCAGCCCTGGCGCACCTACCTTGAGCAACCCTCCGCACTGGCGCTGCTCGGGGACCTGAGTGGCCAGTCCGTCATCGATCTTGGCTGTGGGGAAGGTCACTATTCCCGCTTGCTGAATCAGCTCGGTGCCGCCGAGGTGCTGGGGATCGACCTATCCGGCGACATGGTGGAGCTGGCACGATCCCAGGAACGGAGCCATCCCGTCGGGATCCACTACCAGGTCGGTGATGCCGCCGACCTGGTGCTGGAGCAGCCGGTTGATCTGGTGTTTGCGGGCTACCTTTTCAACCATGCCCGCAACCGCGAAGAACTGCGAGCCCAGTTCCGCACTGTCAGCAGCCTGTTGCGCCCGGGGGGTCGGCTGGTGGCCCTCAACAACAATCCCGACGACCACCCTTCGAACTTCAAAGCGGGTCGCCCCTACGGATACAGCAAAAGCATTGATGGACCTCTGGTAGAAGGGGCCGCGATCCATTACCGCTTCGTCTTGGAAGACGGCGGCGTCTTCGAACTCACCGATTACTACATCAGCCGTGAGGTGATGCAGATGCTGATGGAGGACTGCGGTCTGCAACAGGTGCGCTGGCCGCAGCCAATTCTGGCGGAAAAAGGGGTAGAGGCGCTGGGAGCCGATTACTGGACAGCAATCATGGCCACACCACCGTTCTGCCTGATCGAAGCCATCCGGGCCTGAACAGGAGGTGGCATCCGCGCGTCATTTGATCCATTCGGTGGTGGGCAGTCCTTCCACCGACGCCACCATCACCCAGATGACAGCAGGCTTATCGCTCTTGTTCTCCAAAAAGTGGGGTTCGGAGGAGCCCTCAAGGAAACTTTCACCGGGCTTGAAGACGCTGCTCACCTCGGTGCCATCCGGCTGAAGACGGGTGTTGAGAACATCACCGGAATCAACACCCTGCACGTACACCAGCATCGGAGCGGGGTGGGTATGCAGAGGAATCTTGCCGCCCACGGGAATCTCAACCTTGAAGAGACGCAGCTCCGTCTTTCCCTCCGGGTAACTCAGCTGAGTGCCGTTGAGCGTCTTTGAGCCTTTGAATACCTCTTCAATCTTGACCTCCGTTGAAGCGGCCAGTGCGGAACCAGGCGCAGCGGCGTTCGTGGTTTCAGTGCCGCGGTTCGAACAACCGGCAACACCCGTCATCACAACAGAGGCTGCCGCCAGGGCGGGAAGAACAATCTTGCGCATGGATAGGGAAGCCAAATCAGACACCTCGGTCAGTGTGACCATGATTCAGCAGCCAGTCTTGATTCAGGCCAAAATTAGCTCTCACTCTGGAAAGCGATGGCCGAATTCGATGCATCCACCCCGTTTATGTTGCTGGCGCGCATTCATGTGAAACCGGGCTGCGTGGATGACTATCTGAAGCTTGCTGAAGCCACCGATGCAGCAGTCCAGGCCAATGAGCCCGGCATGCTGCATCACACCTTTGATCAAGATCCAGCTGACCCCGAGGCTTTCGTCTGGTCCGAGGTCTACGCCAACGATGCGGCCTTCGCAGCGCACGTGAACAATCCACCGGTGCAGGAGTATCTGCAGAGGCATGCCGAATTGGGAGATGGCTTCAGCATCGAGGTGTACGGCACCGTCGGCGCCGAATGCCGCACCCTGATGGAGTCGTTCGGGTTACCGCTGAAGATCTTTGAAAGCCGACTGGGCTACAGCCGTTGTTGAACACCACCTTCAAACCGTTCAGAGCTTCAACAGGTTCAGACCTGGCGTGGCAATTCTCTGAAATTGAGCCGGTTTCAACTCGGCATGGCTTGAGTGCGTACTGAGTGGATCTTTTTCAGCTGATTTCAGAGATGCCGCTGAATTCTGAGATCGAACAATCCTCAGAATCTAAGGCTCATCTGAGAACACGGCATGAATAGACAAACGACCAATTAACGAGCCAAAAAGCCGAAAAAAATTTTTAATACGTTGGTACGGGGTAAACCAGCGTAGACCGCCTGAAAAAAGTCTTCATCAATCGTGCAAAGTTAGGGCGATTTCAGTTTCGTCCTACAACAATTTTTCGCCATCGCCAACACGCGGGAAGACCACAGAGCGCATCAATCAACCATTTATATTGAAACTTCACAGATGTATTGCAACGGCGTGAACTTCCATTGCTGCATCAGCACGGTTGCGGAACAACACATACCTTGGGGTGCAACTGGACCAGGTGATGAAAACCGCTCTCATCCCTGAATTCGAACAGGAACGCCTCAAGGCCCTGAGTGAATACAGGATTCTTGGCACACGCCCTGAGCAGTCGTACGACGACATCACCCACATGGCCTCACTGGTGTGCGAAACACCGATTGCACTGCTGAGCCTGGTGGATAGCGAAAGGCAGTGGTTCAAATCAAAGGTGGGCATAGAGGCCGAGCAAACCCCCAGAGATTGGTCGTTCTGCGCCCATGCCATCCATACCGACCAGCCCCTGATCGTGACCGATGCGTTGCGCGACGATCGCTTTATCGACAACCCGCTCGTCTGCGGTGACCCGAAGATCAGGTTCTATGCCGGCTTTCCACTCAACAACGAAACGGAGCACCGGATCGGCACCTTGTGTGTCATCGACCGAAAGCCCAACCAGCTCTCAACCAATCAGCTGCAGATCATGGAAGCCCTGTCCCGACAGGTGGTTTCGTTCCTTGATCTGAGAAAACGATCAATCAATCTGCTCGAGTCGTTCTGCTCCGAAAGCAAGCCTTCGGGAATCATCTCCACCTGCAGCTATTGCCGCAAAGCCAAAGATGAGCGGGGCGATTGGGTCCATCTCGATCAGTACCTCGCCAAACGCAGCACCCTGAACTTCTCCCATGGCATCTGCGACAGCTGCATCGAAGAACACTTCCCTGAAGTCCTGGAGGCCTGGCAGGCAGAGAGCAGGGAGTCTGGACAACACGCTGAGAAATCGGCGCAGGTGATCAGTGATGAGGTCTGATCAAGACAGCTGACGACCTTTCCAGGTCCAGCCGCGGCCAGTGAGCGTTCGCCACACCGACACCGGTCCGATCGCCCCCAACAGCAGGCCGCCGGCACCCATCAGCCACCAGTAGGTGAGCGGCACATCAAAGCGCCGGCGCTGCCAGAGACGCAGGACCAGCTGCTCCCCAATCCCCAGCGCCGACAACCCCACCAATAGCAGCCACCAGATCGACAGCTGGGGCAACAGCCAAAGCAACACAAGCGCCGAAGGCAGCAGCAGCCAGGGACCACTGAACATCAGCACAACCACAGCTGCGGCAGCGAGAGCCTTACCCACATCGCGATCGAGTCCGATCAACCAGTTTTTGGTCCACCCCTCCCAGAGTGAAGGCAGATCGGCATACATGCGCAGATCCACGGCATCAAGACCGAGCAGGTAGCGCAAGCGGAAGCCAGCAGCCTTAATGCCCCTAGCCAAGGCCAGATCCTCCACCACCTCGGCAGCGAGGGCGCGATGGCCGCCGACGGCCTCATAAGCGCTACGGCGAAACAGCATGAACGGCCCTGCCGCGAAGGCCACCACTGAATCAGGATCATTGGTGGCCTCGATCGGAAACCCCAGCCCCAGCAGACTGGCCATGATCGGTTGCACCATCCATTCCGCCAGGCAGCCGCAACCGAGCCGCGGGGCCAGGCTGAACAGATCCGCCTCCTCCCGGATCGCCTGAGCGAGTGCACGGCGCAAAGCTTCGGGCTGCAGACGCACATCGGCATCGATGAACAGCACCCAGTGGCTGCGCACCTGCTCCATGGCTCGCGTGCAGGCCCAATTCTTGCCCACCCAACGCTCACCGGCAGGGCGCGGACCAGCCCTGAGCAGCTCAAACGGCGGACCGTCAGCATTGTGTTCAGCCGCCGTTTGCGCTGCCCTTTCAGCGGTGACATCCGCGGAGTCGTCATCCACCACCAGCACCTGCCACTCACAACAGGGACGATCACTGGTAAGCACACTGCTCAAACAAGAACCAATGTTCTCGGCTTCGTTGTAGGCAGGGATGACCACGCACAGCGAGGTGTCCGGAGGGTCAAACTCGGTGGCGGCCTCCAGGCAAGGGGCAATCGAAAAAACCCGCTGCAACCCAACCAGGACAATCAACAGACCAGAGCAGGCAGCAATAGCGATGGCCACCAACACCAGGGCTGCGATCAGCAGAGGGTTCAAGGCAAGATCCGGATTGATCACTCCAGGAAATCACCCTGGGCTTCTGAACAACCGACGCGAGTCCACAAGCAGGGACATCCAATGACTCAGTTCAACAGCACAGCACCAGTTGCCAACAAATCTCGGCGGTAGCGACCGAGACCGGAGCGACTCACGTGGGCGACTTGGGAACAGCCGTTCATCCAGAACTGCACGCAAACCGACTCTTCAGCACAGCTGTTGATGGATGGACCAGAGGAAGAACTTTTAAGTCTGGAAACAGAACCCATGAAGCAGCCGCAGATGGGCGCATGACACCGCAGCTGAACGCAAGCTGATGTGTGATCGATCACAGATCAGAGATCAAGAATCGATGGCAGTGAATCGCTGGTATCAACGGCCACGATTCAACAGATTTGTTCCAGAAATCAGTGGATTCAGCAAGTCGACAAGGCTGTACAAGCTGCACAGCATCGGTAATTCTTTTGAAAAGGCCCTTCACCTGTTTTGACCTTCTCTTCTCTGAAGCCACGCAGAATAAACTCAGTGAAAACCGCCCATCTTTCTGGCGTCTGGCAACTGATGCGCTACGAAATCGAAGTTAAATCGAGCGGAACTATCTTTGAGCCAATGGGGAAAAAACCAACAGGTGTTGTGATTTTCACAACGGATGGTCATGTCTCATTCACGCTCACTGCTGAAGGACGAAAACCGCGGGAAAGCGAAAAAGACAGCGCTGATTTACTTAATAGTGTGATTGCTTACACCGGAACCTACAGGCTGGAGGCAGACCGATGGATCACCAAGGTGCATGTGGCATGGAATCCCGAATGGGTTGGGACGGAGCAGACCCGTTATTACCAAATCGAGCAGGATCAACTAAGTGTGCAAACTCCCTGGAGAGTGATGCCGAACTGGACAGAACAAGGGCTTAGCCGCAGCAACGTCACGTTTCGGCGTTGTTGATGAACCGTCAGGGCTTGCGTGAGCTACCGCCCTTGCCCCCTGATCCATGACGGTTCCGGTACCCCTGTGCCTCAGCGAGATGGCGCAGGAAAACGATTTGGTGACGATCGGGGAGACCAGCAGCAGCGATCAGACCCAGCAGCCCGAACACCAGGCCCGCAAGAAACCACATCCGGCTGTTGCGCGCCTTCTGCTGCGCAAGCGTCGCAGCGAGGAAGGCACTGGCCAGATGTGAAGCGGCAATCAACAGCAGCAGCATCCAGTCCATGGGCAGAGACACTCGTCACACCAACTAGCTAGCCACAACAACCGCCTACAGCTCAAGCCGCTGTCAACAAGGGCTCATACATCATCAGAGCATGGTTCTCGACAAGCAACTGTTCCGAGCTGGAGCCATCCATGTTCTGTTGAATCTGGAAAATCTGATTGTGCCTGGAATAGCCACCCCAGACCTGCTGCTTGATCTGGTGATGACGCTCTTCCAGGATGTAAATCGAGGAATAGTTGATGTCACAAAAGAGCTCACCATGCAGGTGGGTCTTATCCAGCCATAAATGAATACGAAAGCAATAGGGTGTGTGATTGGTCAACTGAAGGTCAACATAGTTGTAAGCCAGTGTTGCACCTGCCCCGAAAGGTATTGATCGATTCACATCAGGGAAAACATCAAATCCATGCCGCCAACGCTCTGTGAGTGTGAGAGGACTATGCCCTGCAATCCAAAACAAGAGATTTCCAAGCTGACAAAGTCCACCTCCCGGACCTTGAGCAATCGTCCCCTGTTTCAAAACCAAACCATCCAGATAACCTTTGCTTCTTGAGGGTCGACCAAGCAACTTCCACACTGAAAATGTGTCTCCAGGGCGCAAAACAACCCTGTCCAATCGGGCAATGGCCAGCTCGAGATTCCTGCGCTTGTTGTGTTGAAGCTGAAGATCAACGCCTCGCAAAGGGCGAAGAATCAACGACTGATGATGGAACTTCAGATGTTTGATCACCAGGGAGTCCGAACGAGTCGCCCAGGTCTGGCCACCCGTAAACCAGTGGATCTTTCTTTTTGCGATGTGGAACTCACGCCCCAGCACTTGCCGGATTCTGCTGCGTTGAATGGGTTGGGAAAGCTCAAACATTCCGAGCAGAGAGATCGATCACTGGTCAACCACGAATTTTGAACGGCCACACAGAGACCCGTCCGTCGGAATCGATTGCCGCCAATGCGGTGTCGTCCGGCTTCCAACACACTGCACTGATCTTCTCAGCGGTGAAGGCGCCTCCCAGTGGATTGCCATCACCATTGTGATCAAGCAGCCAGACGAACACCGAACCATCTCGTGCACCTGAGGCCAAAATCAGTCCTTCATGTGCAAAAGCCAGCGACGAAATCGGCTCAGGATGGAGTACAAGCTGCCCAGGCAATGATCCTTCTGGACCATCACCTTGAAAATTCCACACAATGATCTGGTCACTGCCACCGGTGGCCAGAAACTGACCGTTCTGATCAAACGCCAGTTGACTGGGCTTGCCTGGATAGCCGGTCATCTCGGCATCCAGCCCGGTTGAACGGCGCCAGAAATGCACTGAATTGTCCTGGCTACCGCAGGCCACGATGTCTCCATCGGGACTGAGCACCATGGAGACCAGTGATCCCTGCCATTTCAATTCCTGCGCAACTTGCTGCCTGGTGATGTCAAAGAAGCTGACCTTTCCATAGCAAGCAGTGGCGAGCTCATCAGGCTTGGACCAAGAGATCGAACTGACCGTGCTGGGGTGGTCCTCAGTGCACCATTTCTCAACACCATCAGGGTGATAGATGTGAACGTTTTTCGATGCGGCAACCGCCAACATTTCGCCGCTGCCTGACCAGGCCAGATGCTCAACCCAGCCTCGTCCAGGCTTGATCGAATGCAAGATTTCTCCTCGCTGACTATCCCAAATCAGCACGCATCCATCCTGGCCGGATGTGGCGAAACGATCCCCTTTCGGATGAATCGCCAAAGCCAGTAAACCGCCCTGGTGAATGTTGTTTTTGGTCCAGATCAGTTCGCCGGTCTTGCCTGCAAACAGAGACAGTCCACCAGCAACATCGCCGACCAGCAGATTGTCTCCATCGCCCGTCCATCCACAGGCCAGCGCGTAGTCATCAACCTGGGCAGTCCAACCCTCATGAAGCATGCCCTGGGGGGCAAACGTCTTCAGATCAGGCATTGGTCAAAGTCCTTGCGCATCTGAGCCTCATCAAGATTACGGCCGATGAACACAAGCTGATTACAGCGCGGTGCATCTCCCCACTCTTGCCCAGGCTGGGCGGTGAACAGCATGTGGACTCCCTGAAACACAACCCTCCGAGATTCGTTCTGATAGCTGATGAAGCCCTTGGTTCTGAAAATATCCACTCCTTTTTCTGCCAGCAGTGCTCCGATCCATTGATTGAGTTTTTCAGGGTCAACATTGCCCTGCCGTTCGATAGCAATTGAGCCGACCTCATCGTCATGCTCATGCTCTGCAACCCAGACGCGCTCTTTAACCGGGCTCACTGATTGACCTGCCTTGATGATCTTCAGGTCAAACTCTTCAGCCGTGTGCTGGGCATAGAACCCGATCGTTTTCTCGCTCTTGACTTCGAACAGAAAAGATTTAGTCCCTTTTGAATTCAACTGAAGGCTTAGATGCTGATTGGGCGCGATGGAATCACCTGGCTCAAGTGATTGAGCGGCCTGGGCAAACAGCCGAACGCACTGCTCTGCACTCTGCTTCAGTGCATCTTCATCAACTTTTTGTCCTGGGATAGCTACCAAAGACATCTCAGGATCAGGGCCCTCTTCGAGAGTCATCTCATACTGACCTGGCTCAAGTTTGTAGACCCCAGTCCATTCAAAGGGATATTCAGGTTCAAGGAAGGTGGGCCGACGCTCAAGGATCTGATCAAGATCGAAGGCGCTCAGATTGAGCACCGTCTCGACAGGTACTTCAGCCTGAGTGCTGCGCACCACGCGGGCCATGGTGTTCATATCCCGCAGGCGTGATTCCAACTTCACCAGTGATTCTTCAGGCACAAGGTCAGACTTGTTGAGGATCAGCACATCTGCGAATGCCACTTGTTCAGAGCTCTCATTGCTTCTCTCAAGTTGTTGGTCAATATGGGCAGCATCAATGAGTGTGACTATTCCATCAAGAGTGAATTCTTCCCGAATTTCATCATCCATAAAAAATGTCTGAGCAACCGGCCCGGGATCAGCAAGTCCGGTGGTTTCAACGAGGACGTAATCAAATTTGTCGCGTCGCTTCATCAGGTTTCCCAGAACTCTGATCAAATCCCCTCTCACAGTGCAACAAATGCACCCATTGGACATTTCAAAAACTTCCTCATCAGCATTGATCACAAGTCCCTGATCAATACCTACTTCCCCATACTCATTTTCAATCACGGCAATACGCTTGCCGTGTTCTTCACTTAATATTTTATTCAATAAAGTTGTCTTGCCGGAGCCCAAATAGCCGGTGAGAATCGTAACGGGTACTTTTTGATACATAGGTCTTGGGCGGCACTCTTTCAACAGGCTAGTGAGGCCAGCCAGCCGCTGCGATAATGATTATCATTCTTAAGCGCTGAGCTCTATCGAGCCTGCGTTATCAAATTCGTCTTAGCTTTCACAACTGAATGGCTTCTGTGTTTTCGCGCCTAGGCGCAATCTCTCTCCTGGTCGGCCTAGTGGCCTGCGGAGCACCGAATGCAACCAACAATGAGGCAAGCCAGGCCAAGAGAGTGAAAGTGGTCACCACTTTTCTGCCGATCACACTGTTCACTGAAGCGGTATCTGGCGACTGCGCAGAGGTCACGTCATTGATTCCGCCCAATCTGGGGCCCCATGATTTTCAGGCCACACCCTCCGACTTGGCAGATCTCAGCGGGGCGAATGTCCTGGTCAAAAACGGACTGGGAATGGAGGAGTTCCTCGATGATCTGATCAGTTCAGCTGACAACAAGGATCTGGTGGTGATTGATTCCAGCAGTGGCGTGGAGACAATCAAAGCGGCTGGTGGCGGACACCATGCTGACCACCACGACGATGACCATCACGACGGTGAACACCATGAGGGTGAGCACCATGACGATGATGATGACCACGATCACGGCCATGGACACAGCCATGGTGAATACGATCCCCACATCTGGCTCGACCCGGTTCGCGCTGCCCAGCAGGTCGAGAACATCAGAGACGGGCTTGTCAAAGCTGACCCCAGTTGCGCCGATGGATACAAGAAGAATGCAGACCAATACACCGCCAAGCTCGAGGAGCTGAACACGGAGTTCACTGCCAAGCTCAAGCCTTACAGCGGTAAGACATTCGTTGCCTTCCACGACTTCGCCACCTACTTCGCCAACCGTTATTCGCTGAAAGCGGAATTCCTGGTTGACCTGCCGGAGATGAATCCAAGCCCGGCCGATCTGCAACGGGTGGCCGCTCAGGTCAAGCAATCAGGCTTGAAAGCCCTGCTCAGCGAGCCTCAGGAGGGCAATCGTTCTTTCAATGCCTTGGCGAAAGATCTCGGGGTGAATATCGTTGAATTCAACCCGCTTGAGACCGGCTCAGCAGAGTCCGCCAAGAAGCCAGGAACTTACTTTGAGGTGATGCGCTCCAACGTCAACAATCTGATCAATGCCATTGGGGACTGACGTTTGATGCCCAACCCGGTGGTGGTGGTGAGCGACCTGTCGGTTGAACGATCAGGTCGCCTCGCGGTTGAACAGGTCTCGTTCGAACTCCCGAATGAGAGCGAGACTGCTGTGGTTGGACCCAACGGCGCCGGCAAAAGCACTTTGGTGGCCGCCTTGCTCGGACTGATTCCAAAAAAGGAAGGAACGGTTCAGATACTCGGAGAACAGCTTTCGGCCAACGGCGACCTGCCCGGTGCCATCCGGTCTCAGATTGCCTACGTTCCGCAGAGTCTGGCCCTACAGGGACGTTTTCCCCTGACGGTGGCCGAGTTCGTCGGCTACGGGTTTGATCCTCCAGGTCCGCGCTGGCCATGGCATCAGCATCAGAGACGCAAAGCCGCCGTTGAGAAATCCCTGGATCGCACCGGTTGCATCGATCTAAGAAACCGTCTTCTCAGTGAACTGTCGGGAGGTCAGCTCAAACGTGTGATGCTCTCGTTCTGCGTTGTTCGGCCCCGTCAGCTGCTAGTGCTCGATGAAGCACAGGCAGGCCTTGATGTGCCTTCGAACGAGCGCTTCCAGCAACTGTTGCTTGAGCTGCGACGTCAAGAGGGATGGACCGTTCTGCACGTCTCTCACGATCTCGACATGGTGCGTCGCAGCAGCGACCAGGTGCTGGGCCTCAATCGCCGCCTCTGCTGCAGTGGGTCACCTGATCACACCCTCACTCCTGAACGTCTCATTGATCTGTACGGGCCCAACATGGTTCCTTACAGGCATCAGTGTCATGGTTGACACTCAGGCACTGGCACTTGTCCTCGCCGAACCTTTCATGCAGCGCGCGCTGATTGGCGGTCTGCTCACGGGAGCGCTTGGAGGATTACTGGGCAGTGTTGCCGTGCTCAGGGAACTGTCCTTCTTCAGCGATGCGCTCGGTCACTCCGCCTTGCTTGGTATCACGATTGGAATCCTGATCGGCGTGAATCCCACGCTGGTTCTGATCCCCTTTGCGGTGCTATTCGCCATCCTGGTGAATCAACTTGTGGAAAGGAGCTCTCTCCCCACGGATGCACTGCTCAACATTGTCTATTCCACCTCACTGGCAGCAGCGATTCTGTTTCTCAGCCTGGTGGAGAGCTATCGGGGCGGGATTCGCCAGCTGCTGTTTGGCGACATTCTCGGGGTCAGCAGTCTGGACCTGATCGTGATCGGCATGCTGCTGGCTGCTGCTCTGATCTATCTAAGCCTGAGCCTGCGAGCACAGGTGCTGCTGACCCTGAATCAGGATCTTGCCGGTGCAGTCGGTGTCCAAACCCGCTGGCACCGGCTGGCCTTCATCGTGCTGCTCGCCGTGGTTGTAGCGGTCTCGATCAAGGCTGTTGGCGTGTTGCTGATCAGCGCCTTTGTCGTGATTCCATCCTGTGCGGGCCGTCTGCTCTGTCGTCGTTTCCCGCTCTATGTGTTTGTCTCATCGATCCTGGGAGGCACCTGTGCCCTGCTTGGCTTGCTGGCATCCGGACTCACCAACCTGCCATCAGGGCCCTCCGTGGTGATGGTCCAGTTTCTCGGATTCCTGATCGCCCTGATTCTCAGTTCACGCGTCTTCAGACGACCATCAACGACAGAACCTGCACCCCAGCCCTGACATGGGCCGATAGGTTCTCGGAGCAGCAGATCAGTCTTGATGACCGTGGCGACATGTCCGAGCACCGGTGCTGTCACGGGCCTCAGGGAGACGCTCGAATTTTTCAATGACCCTGGCTTCGCTAGCAAACGCTTTGCCGCCCATGGCGATGTCTTTGAGACCCGTCTGCTGGCCCAGCGCATTGTGTTCATCCAGGGGGAGCGGGCTATTTCCGATTTGCTGAAGCAGGGAGCAGCCCTCGAGGGCTGGTGGCCGGAGAGTGTGCGACAGCTGCTCGGCAGCCGGTCGCTGGCCAACCGCAGCGGTCCCGCTCACAAAGCACGCCGCCGCGTGGTGGGTCAACTGTTCTCCAGCGGCGCACTCTGCCGCTACACCCCATCGATCCAGGCTCTGATCGAGCAACTGATCTTTGAGCTGCAGGAAAGCCATACTCCCCAGCCTCTTGCAGCCCAGATGCGACGCTTTGCCTTTGCAGTGATCGCCACCACGGTGCTGGGGCTCGATGCCAGCGATCGCGATGCTCTGTTCACTGACTTTGAGATTTGGACCCAGGCTCTGTTCTCCATTCCACTCGCTATACCGGGAAGCCCCTTTACCCGAGCACTGGCTGCGCGGGAGAGGTTGCTCGCCCGCCTGAAATTGGTGCTGCAACGCAGCGACTCCAACCAGGGCGGACTAGATCTACTCAGCGGTGGGCTGGATGAAGACGACATACCACTGGATGACGACGACCTTGTGGAGCAGTTGTTGTTGCTGTTGTTCGCTGGCTATGAGACAACGGCATCATCGCTGAGCTGTCTGTTCCGTGCTCTACTACTCAACCCGGATGTAGAGCGCTGGTTACTGCCAGAACTGCTGAAATCTCCGTGGCCTTTCCAGGCCTCGCACCGATCACCCCGCCTGGATGCAACGGTTCTCGAGGTGATGCGGCTCACGCCGCCAGTAGGAGGATTCTTCCGCCGCAATCTACAACCGATCAGGTTGGCCGATGTGGAGGTTCCCAAGGATCGGGTCATTCAGGTGGTGCTGGGTTCAGTCAACCCTGAGCAAGCCAGTGACATCGCCGCATTCCGACCGCAGCGTCATCTAGATGGATCGTTTAATCAGACGCTGCTGCCCTTTGGCGGTGGTGAACGAGTCTGCCTCGGCAAGGCATTGGCCGAACTGGAGATCAGGCTGATGACCGTGGGACTGATGCAACAACTGCAACTGCGGCTGGTGGCCGATCAGGACCTCTCCTTGAAGCAGATCCCCAGTCCGACACCGCGTGATGGACTGCTGGTGAGCGTGGAGCCTCGTTGAAAGCGGATCCGATCCAAGATCCCTGAAAACAACAGGTCTGATCATGAACTAAGTGCTTGAACTGAATCTGATCGACATCTTTGGAACTCATATAGGCATCGGCGGAGTCAACTGGTAAAGCGATTTTGAATCACTTTGAAAAAGCCATTAACAATCCGCATCCATTGAACTGTTTTCACTAGCTCAGGGCATATCGTTGCAGGCTCCAACCTGAAGAGATCTACACATGTATTTAATAAACTCTTGAAGCATCAAAGATGACAAACAACAGCAGCTAATCCAGCAAACACCTATTCAAGTCAAAAAGAGCACCTCAGCAGGGATAAAGACTGGACAAGAACAAAATCCGACATACAGTAAAGAATAGAAAAAATATGAACAATGCTTGCCAATCAAAGCTATTCGGTAATTATCGCGATGATGATCCTGACCCTGGTGTGCTGGGGCTCATGGGCAAACACACAAAAGCTCGCAAGTACGATTAGATTTGAATATTTTTACCTCGACTACTCAATCGGCGTCACATTATCAGCTTTTTTAATTGGCTTTCTTGCCGGAGGAAATACTCCTACGGGCAAATCCTTCCTTGAAAATATAGCCAGCGCTGACTTCAAGCACGTGGTCTATGCATTAATTGGTGGCATCATATTTAATGTAGCTAACTTTCTACTTGTAGCGGCAATCGAAATCGCAGGCATGTCAGTTGCATTCCCCATCTCAATTGGAATTGCAACAATTCTCGGCGGAATCCTGAACTATATGATCGATCCTCAGGGCTACCTTCCGTTATTCTCAGCTGGAATGGTCATGATGGCCCTAGCCGTGATCTCGGCGTCTCTGGCCTATGGACGCATTAAATCTGGCAGCACCGTTCAAAAGCCTAAAGGCCTCGTCATTGCACTCGCCTGCGGGTTACTGATGTCACTATGGTCTCCGCTTGTAACCTTTTCCTATTTACCTGGAGAAGCAGCTCTTGATGTATTTGGAGCCTTCGCAATGATGGGAGTTGGCATCATTGCATCATCCATACTTCTTTTCCCATATGTTATCAAAAATCCGATCATTCCCACCAAAATCGATGATCAGACTCGATTCACAAAGCAACCCATTGCCCATCATGCTGGAGGCTTTTTAGGAGGAATAATATGGTCTGCAGGCACAATGAGTTTTTACTTGGCATCCACTCGCGCAGGCGCTGCCGTTGCGTACACCTTCGGCCAGGGAGCCCCCCTGATGGCAACCGCATGGGGCCTATTTGCCTGGAAGGAATTCAAGGGGGCGACAGGATCAGGCAAATACTTAATCGCTCTTTTCGCCTTTTACGCAGCGGGCCTAACCCTGCTTGCCAAGGCAGCATCTCAGGGATAAAGTTAAAAGATGCAAGGTTAAATCCATAGAGTGAAAAATTCCCAAATCATCTGCTACGGCTCTTTAAATATTGATTATGTTTATCAGGTTGAAGAGATCGCCTCTCCAGGAGAAACAATCAATAGCAAGTCACTACAAATCTTTCCAGGAGGAAAAGGCGCCAATCAAGCATTGGCTGCAGCTCGCGCCGGCGGACAAGTACACCATGCAGGAAAAATAGGTCATGACGGAGAATGGATGTTGCCTGACCTGCAAAACGATCAGATTGACACCAGCAATATCGTCATCTCAGATGGTGTTACGGGACATGCCATCATCCAGGTAGACAGATCCGGAGAAAACGCCATCGTTCTATTTGGCGGTGCTAATCAGAAAGTTACCAAGCAAGAGATTGAGAAGACTCTTTCAAAATTTGATAAAGACTCGATTCTGATGCTCCAGAACGAAACCAGTGAGATTGCATATATCCTGGAAATAGCAATTGAACAGGAGATGTTTATTTGCCTGAATCCTTCGCCCATTTCCAATACAATCCAAACACTCGACATCAGCGGCATCAGTCTGCTTGTAGTCAATGAAATAGAGGCTCGAGCACTTGGCGGCGATGCCTCTGATCAGATGCAGAATTTAAGAAACAAATGCCCGAGTGCCATCATCGTTAAAACGCAGGGTTCGAAAGGAGGAGTCGTATCGTTACCTGATGCTGGAGAAATCATTTCTTACCAATCCAGACAAGTCATTACTGTTGACACCACTGCAGCTGGGGATACGTTTTTGGGGTATCTCGTTGCAGGTTTGAGTAACGGTGTCGAGATCCGAGACGCGATCAACATCGCTTGCCGTGCAGCTGAACATTGCGTCACAGTGAAGGGAGCACAGTCATCCATTCCGCATCGAAAGCAACTTGACTGATGCCCTGGCGATCAATTCCACTCTTGATCAGCAAACACACAACACAGAACATGGCTTCATGCGATCCACTGATCGGCATCCATGATCGTTTTGATCAGCAATCCAAGTCGCTTGAACTCAGCGAAATTAAGATCTTTCACAGCTTGATCAAGGCCACAATCGACCCAGTCGCCATTACGTTTCTCGTAGATCGTGAAGTCCTGATCCAGCGACTCACGCTTGATGCAATAGATGAGTCCATCATCATTCAGGAACTCAGTGGATTCCAGTTGCAGGCCCATGCCTTCAAGCCCCTCAAGGCCTAGCGCGAATCTAAAGATTAAAAGGCGAGATGCTTTACCTCGTGCGGATCAAGTGCACGTCGTTCTGACTTTCAGTCTCAGCGGCAGCAAAGCCAAAACTATGGGCATTGAGATCGGAGGTGCTGATGCAGGCTCACCAGACAGCTTCAGAGACGGTCCACCCAAGGGTCTGGAGCTGCTTCCAGAGGATCACAGCGTCCTCATATCTCATTGACCTTCGGCTCTTCAGCAATGCAGGTTCGTTACCGGGCATTGCCCGTCCATGATCAACGAACACCATGACGTCCTTCACCCAAGACTTGGGATCACGATGAAAGTGGCAGATCCAATACTTTTCACGATCCGCCAACCAGGCTTCCATTTGATACTGCCTCGACAGTTAAAGCTTACTGAGAGGGCTTGTCGCCCAGAGCACATCGGCAAATGCCAATACATGTGAACCACAAAAGATTATGCGTTTCACACTGGACCTAAAGAGTCCCATGCATTGCCGTCTTGATCCAGAACCTCAGCCACATCGCATGCCGCCAGAATTGCCTGTTGCCCTTTGCCAAAGCATCAACAGACTCAAGTTCGAAGTGTTCTGCGTATTGAGCAGTCATCAGCTAACCGGCAAACTTGCCCAACGATGACATTGGAAATCTACAGTTAACCGATTAATTTAAATCGTCATCCAAGCTAAATTCTTTATACAAAGCTTCTGCTTCTTCATCACTGTCAGAAGCATACAAATTTTCAATACGATTCTGCCACCATTCGCTGATCGTAGAAGAGCTTTCTTTTTCCCAGCCTGAAAGAGATGACATGTGTGAGATCCTTTTCGTTTTTATACCTGCTGCCAATTAACAAGGCAATGATTTCATTACATACGTTATGTAGCTATTACTACTGATTAGCCGTCCGATAGGCGGACAATCGGACTATTTCCTCCATCGCAAATATATTCAGAGAAAAGAGCTTGGGCTTCTTCTGGCATGCTGTCGTTCTGCAATGCTTTAATTCGATCCTTCCACCAAATCCCTGTCAGGCCAGAGTTTTTAGCTTCCCAAGATTTTGATAGATCCATTTTCAACCTCTTTTGATGTCCAACATATCCGGGGTTGCATTGAGCCAGGAGTAGCGGAGACTACGCTATTGAACATGCTTAACCTAGGCTTTAAAAGGAGCTGATACGAATCAGCTTGTGATGCCAAGGACAAACTTCCAGAGCTTTTTAATTTCTCTACTCCTTACCTCATTCTGTATGTTGCTTAATACTCCTGAGTAATCTTTGAACCAGTTTCAGAGCTATGAACGGCAATAACGTCCGTCTCTGGCACATCACATTTGGCACTCTTTACAAGGATGCAATAGCCATAACGAGCACAGTGAGGAGGGCGGCTTGGGTCATTAAAAAGAGACTTGATCTTCTGTTGCCAGTATTTCTGTTTAGTCCTTACTACCTATTTGGAATCAGTTAGCTGTAACTCTTTTGGCGTTTAGATCATGACGCAGGAAACAAAAGCCTTTGAGCTCCAATATTTAATTTTGTTGGTCATTACACTGAATTAGTCATCGAGCATCAACATGTCTCCCCATGGGTTGGCAGCCCAATGCAAAAACTCAACCAATCGAAGACTGGTGAGACACATCAGGAACCCTGCGTGACAATCAGTCTTGATGACATTTAGCTCTTGGTTCATGAACTCCCTATGTGCATCAAGCTTTTCACTAAAAGAGAATAGGCGAAGTTATAAAATAGGTGAAAAGGAGCGTATTCTTCTAGAGCAAAGACGGGAAACACAGCGGAGAGCTTTTTAAACTGCCCTTCACTGAAACGTCTTTCATCACCTGTTCTTGCGGTTTTATCCACTGCTGAATGATCTTTTTGGAGATGTCAGCAGATGGCTGGGTTGTTGTCGTAATATCAATTATCTCTACCGCCTCTCTGTTCTCTTGTAGACCCTTTGACTTCATTAAAGCTTGTAATTTCTTCTCTAGCTCTGCATAAACCTTTCCCGTGGCGGAACAAATCCATAGCATTATTCGTGGTTCCTAGAGGCGGGTCAACCGTGTTTTGACTAATTGCTCACATCAAACAGGAACAACAATCAGACAGGCATACCAGTTGTCGGACCGACTAGAGGCTTTGGTGAAACAATGACGCCTGCTGCCCACTCGATCAGTCAAGAAATAAGTCAGCACTGAAGGTGCAGACCGAGTTTCTGCAAGAAATTTGAGCTTAAAACTGTCTCTTCGATCCGCAAGGGTCGGCTTTCCGTTTCTGTACGCATCGCGGCTACCCGTTCCGGCAGCCACGATTGTTGGTTGATTAACCCCCACTTGAAGCCATGCATGACCCCCGCGCTGCACTCCTGCAGCACAACAGCGGACACTGGAAGGGTTGTTTCATTCGGCTTGGCAGCAGCGGCAAGGAGGAAGATCGTTTCCCGACATCGCTTCAGGTTGAGGAACGCGATGGTGTGATTGAAAACTGCCTCACCTACCGGTCCACCGGTCAGCAGCGGTCGATGAATTTCGAAAACGTGCCTTTCACCATGCAGGTGAATTCACATGGAGCATGGTCACTTGGCCCGAGTGCGATCACTCCGCTCGCTTGGGTGGGAGAACTGAGCGTTGTCCATGGCGAAGAGCGGCGGCGGGTTGTTGCACGCCATGGATTCCATGGTCTCGATCAGGTTGTCTACATCGTTGAAACAAAAGCAGGCGGCGAACCCACAACACCAGCACAGCCGCTGCAGTGCACAACAAGGACCAGCGGCAACTGGATGATCTGGCAACCAGAGTCGAATGTTGAGCTGTTGCTCGATGCGAGAGATCGGCAGATGGGAGATGCCACGGCCTGTGGCCTGCGCTGGATCAGTCCCCAGGGTCAGACCCATCAGATCGTGCGGCGCTACGACACCAGTGGATACCTCGAGAACCTCTCGGAAGCAGAGCTCTGGAGATGACGGTTCAGGGGCTATCTGCTGCAGAAATCATCAAGCATGGATTGTTTGCACTCGGAGAGCGTCATGCCGTAAACGATGGCGTTTCCGTTGGCTGGATTGCGCAGACCGAATGAACCTGCAAATCCCCGCAGCATCCACTCTCCACCGCGAGTGTCCTTGTAGAAACCCACATTGCGCGCAACTCCATCCTTGAAGCGAGTAAACACATCACTCGCGCCGTCTTTCCACTCCAATCGGAAGACGCCGCATGGAGCACCAGGGCAAAGAAACGTTCGCCTGCAGCCAAGACTTCGATTGTTGTAGAGGCAGCTCGACCACTGATTGGCCCTGGCCGATCCCAGTGAGCCAAAAGCAATCACAGGCAAAGCAAAGGCAATCAACAATGCGCGCATAGTTGACGAGCTCAATCCAGGTCCCAGCATTCACTGCCATTCCTAGTCATCAGACAAACCAGACCCGATTCCCTGCTGATCACCCGATAGGTATGACCATCTGCGTCACTTTTGGACCGTGCGTGCCACAGAGCATGATCCTTGGTGTCATGCAAATCAGTCTGATGCCAACCAGCGTCGGTTAGCTCTTCAATCTGAAACACGGAATCATGATCAATCTCTCATCAAGATGTGTACTTAAGGCAAACATCTTGAGAAGCAACGGAAAGATCTCGGGATTGGTTCATCTCAAGTCGCAGTTGATGGTTCAAGCAGGCTGAACAGACCTGATCAGAAGACGATCACGGGGGCATACTTTTAGAGACAAATGCACTGCGCCGCAGATGGTCTCAGCGAACAGCGGATTATTGAACCCAGACCGCCTACCAGCCGCCCACCCCAGCACCCAGGAAACACTTTGCAGTCCGTTACAAATTGGCGTAACATTGCTTCATACGCAGAAATTCCATGAGCTCCTCAGCCTCCACCCAAGATCAGTGGTATCAAGAAGCAGCTGCGAGCCAGATCAAAGGCGAGCGTCTTGTGCGTGCAGAACTGTTGAATGGTCGCGTCGCAATGATCGGCTTCGCCGTCGGTGTGCTCACCGAAGCACTGACAGGTCACGGCATCATCAGCCAGATCACTTTCGGGGTGTTAGGCCTCAGCTGAGCTCTGTTTGTTAATAGTTCACTCGAAGCACCACCCTAGCGATAACTAAAGTGGTTCTTTTTTGGTGGGATCTTCAGATCAGCCCCTGGGAAAAACCAGTGATGTTCCCTAACTTTCGATCGAAAGCTTGCTCACACGATGGTGCTTGTTTACAGCAAGTGGGCCAGTCCGCTGCTTGACAGCATCAACGCCGACATCGCCAACACATCGACACTGGCGTCGAGTCTGCTCACATCCATCGTCTACGGAGCTGATCTGTTCGGCAACGAAGCGATGTTTTTGACCGGCAACTTCGGCTTCGACGGGTACATGGGCGTCCCACGCCTGATGGGCGCCAATGCAAAACAGGCGGCTGCGCAATTCAATGTGGCCTGGCAGAGCATTGATCCGGCTCTGAACCCATCCCTCAGGGCACTCACATCCGCCGCGAGCCTGGTGGGCGCGAGCGGCACCTATGCCACCAGACTGCTGCTCGCTGACACCATGCCACTGGTGTTCAGCTTTCCCGTGCTGCCCTCGTCCCTGGATGCCGACGGCAGTGACTTTGAAGTAACCCTCAGTGACGGCACAACGGTGACCCCCCAGATCGCGGGTCTGTTGCCGAACCTCGAGTACAACGAACGCCAGACTGTCGTGATCGATGGCGACTTCGGCAATCGCATCACACCTGGCAGTCCCGGTGCCAGGTACCCGATATCGGTGGCAATCGTCAACGACGGCACACCGCTGCAGATGATCGGCAGATCAGGGCCGGTGAGCGCCGTTGGGCTGTCGATCGACAGCAGCAACTCCTACGTGGCAGGTAACGGTCCTCGACTGGTGTCCGCGAAGCTCAATCTGTACAGCGATCTAGGAGAGGGCGGACCCGTCGGTGTCGGTGCTGCATCACAACACAACAGTGGATCCGATTCCTACGGCGATCAGGCGCAGTACCGGTTAAGGCTGTACACCAGCGCTGGTTTTTCACCGGACGGTATCGCGAGCCTGATGCCGGATGACTTCAGCCGATTTTTCCAGCTGAAGGCCACCACGGAAAGCGGAGAGAACATCACGATCACTGAAACGGGAGTGTCCTATGCCATCGGGAATCAAGGCACGATCAGCGTGGTCGGCCTCGCTGATCTGGCACCGGCAGGCACTCCTTTGAATGCGGCTTATGTCGAGGACCATGACAACTACTACGACGTCATCCTTGAAGGTGATCTGAATGCCATCAAGGCACTGAGTGCTGTGCGCATGCCATCCGGGAATGGCTACAGCGCTGTGTACAACCCGGGTGGGCCCGGCAACAGTCCCGATGCTCCCGCTGCTGCTCTGGGACCGTTCACCGTGCCCAGCCAGGACCACAGCATTCCGATCAGCTTCGATCTGGACGGTTCCAAACAGGTCACCTTTGTGGAAACCGACGGTGCTGTCTTGCGCAATCCTTGGAATCTGCAACCTGTGGGTCGCCTGTTGGGAACTGCTGTCGAAGACACGGTCACAGGACAGACAATCCTGGCTTACATCGATCCTCAGGAACGGCGATTCTTCAGCAGTTTCATCGCTTCCTCCTCCAACGCAAGCGACCTGGCGAACGGTCGCAGCGAGCTGTCCGATATCGATCTGATCGACACCAGAGACGCCGACGCAGCAAGCGGTGTAGTCGTCACCGGATCCTTCAGTCGATCGGCTGAAGACGACTCTATTCTGCAGTGGTATTCGGTCAGCGACGCCGAGGGCACGCTGGTGGATCCACTGAGCGGATCAATCCTGAAACCCAGCGAACCTGGATATGCCGAAGCAGCAAGCCGTCGCGCCGATCTGATCAACAACAACACGTTGGAGTTGATCAACTCTGTGATCACTCCCTTCAGGATCACCCTGGAGAGCGGCTCGATTTATGCACCGCTGATCACCAACCAGACAAGTGGTGAACAATACTTTGCCTTTGCCGAAGCCAATGCCGACGGGCTAGAGCACTACACCGGATTCGGCACCAACAGCTGGGGCCTCGAAGACATCTTCGGGGGCGGTGATCGCGACTATGACGACATGATTGTGCGCTTCAGCCTCAGCAGCTGAACAACACTGTCATTTTCCAGTCACTCGTCCTTGGCCTGGCCTGACGCAGCAATCCTGGCGTCCGCCCAGCGGGCAAAGAAGTACACCCCTACGAACAAAGGCGTGTAAGCCAGCCACATCTGTTCAGGAGCCAGACCACTGTTGTTGATCACAGTCAGTCCACCATATCCCACCAAAAAATAGATCAAAGCCCGTCGAAGGGCGCCCACCTGCTTGGGATTCATGTCACGGCTTGCGATGAAATCATCCTAAGGAGCTTCACCATGCAACAGAACTCGCGGACTGTCGCGATTGCCACGTCCAAACCTGAACTGGACGTTAACGATGCGTTCAATAGCTCGCATCCCATGACCCAAGACCAGGCAATTGAACTGATTGGAGCCGCAGTGGATTACAGCCGGCAGCGCTGCAGGGTTTTGAACAGCACTGAACGTCGCGGCGACGCCGATGCGATCCACAGTGAATTCGAAGAATGGCTGAATCCTTCCGGAGATTGCCTGCCGTTGATTCCCTGTCCGCTTCCAGAAGACAATTGAACATGCCTTGTAGCTGCACGAACGTCATCACTGTTGACCAGCCTGCTATGAAAGTGTTGTCGAGATTATCGACATCGTTCACCTCGTCTTTGACGAGGCGCAGTTCGACTCAGGCCATGGAACGGGGACCTGAGCTTGCTTCGAGGAACCACCATGACACTGACCTATCGCGGCCAGAAGTACGCGCAGAACACCGCTGTCGTTAAGAGCAGCGACCGTCCTGAACTCGTGTACAGAGGCCAGAAAGTGGCCAGATGAGATCCGCCGACATCCGGCACAACGCTCTGCTCCGTCAGGGCTTTTTTCATGCGTCTGCACAATCCCCTGAAACTGAGCTCCCGGCTTCTGCTGCTGGCCGCCTGCTTCACGATCGCCCAACCAGCAACAAGGGTTGATGCCGACAGCACGATGGCCCATTGCTTACTGAGCGATCAAAACCCTTCCCTGCCGGTTGAATCAGGTCCATGCCGGTTCAGCCAGCGCCAGGGAAACGTGACCATCATGTTCCGCAGGCGGACATTCGACTTCCCTTACAGAGAGGCAGGGTTGCGTTACCAGCGCAGCAACAGCAAAGCAGGCATTCGCTTCGACATGTCCGAAGGATCATCAATTGAAGTGCTGTGGCGATGAGGCCAGCGCATTAGATGTCTTCGCAGCGTTGCCTTCAGGCCATCAACAACTGATAGGCGTCATTGACCCGGCGAAAAGCATCCGCCGATCCGCCCAGATCGGGGTGATGCTGCTTGACCAGGGTCCGGAATGCCTGCTTGATTTCTTCCTGGGACGCATTCGTCTTCAACCCGAGGACCGCCAGCGCTGCGAAACGCGGATCACTAGATCCACAGCTTCCCTGCTCGTTTGGCTCACGATCCGTTGCACGTTGATCGCTACGCGTCCGACGACTACTGCTGCCGCCTTCCTGCCGATGATCCTGGCGCTGCCAATGGCGCTGGCCCTGGCGATGGCGTTGGCGCAGTTCCTCCACCACCCGGCGGGGGTCCTCATCAAGCCATTCACTGGCCCGCACCCCATACAGCGCGAATGACGCCAGCACCGCCGCTGTTTTCTTGGTGGGCTTTGACCCAACGGCAGCCAACAGATCAGTGCCCAGACCACTGACCACTCGGTCGAGCCTCTGGCTCAGGCTGAGCTGAGAGTGAAAGCTGCTGCGATTGAGCTGATCAATCAGCAGTTCAAGGCCATGCTGACGCAGCACACTCCAACCCGGCTGCATCGCCAGGGAATCTCCCCAGCGCTGAACCTGCTCTGAACTCACAAGGGCCGATGGTTGTTGCCGGTTCCAATCAGGATTGGCATCGCGCTGAGGTTGCTGCCTCTGTTGCCGGCGCAAACGATCGAGCTGCTGATGCAACCGCTGCACCTCCCTGCGCAAGGCATCATTTTCCCGCAGCAAAGCTTCCACATTGCTGGTGACTCGCTCAGCGTGGTTCTGACGGTTCCGATCGTCACGGGTTGACGATGAGGACGACCACTGGCGCGGATCAAAGCCCATGAAATCCGCGCGACGGCGACCGGCTGAGCGAATGCCAAGAGACTACGAGCCAAGGGCAATGGACGAGGTCACCATTCGTTGATGCGGAGGGCAGGATGGTGCTCTGCAGCAGCTTGGCCATTGGCGACTTATCTCGTGACCGGTGCCAACAGGGGTATTGGTCTTGCCTATTGCCAACAGCTCCTGACCCGTGGAGACAAAGTGATCGCGGTCTGCCGTCAGTCCAGCGATGAACTGAATGCCCTTGGCGTACGCGTGGAATCAGGGATCGAACTCACAAGTCGAGACTCAGTCGCCGCACTAGTCAATGGACTGAGAGACCAACAGCTGGACATCGTGATTCTCAATGCAGGGATGCTTCATTCGATGGGGTTGAGCGACCTGGACCCGGAAAGCATTCGCCAGCAATTTGAAGTGAATGCTCTGGCTCCTCTCTTGCTTGCCAGGGCTCTCATTCCGTTGATGCCTGAGGGTTCAAAACTGGTGCTGATGACCAGCCGGATGAGTTCCATCGAAGACAACAGCTCTGGGGGCTCCTACGGCTACAGGATGTCGAAAGTGGCACTGAACATCGCTGGAAAATCACTTGCGGTTGACCTGCAGAGCCGAGGTATTGCCGTGGCGATTCTTCATCCTGGCCTGGTTAAGACTCGCATGGTCAGATACAACCCCAACGGCATCAGCCCGACGGAGTCTGTCAAGGGACTGATTGCACGGATTGACGAACTAACTCTCGAGAACAGTGGCAGCTTCTGGCATGCCAATGGCACAGTGCTGCCCTGGTAAAAAACGAAAACAACAATAAAAAACCCCTGTTCAAGACAGAGGTCGACTGAATCAAGCAGCGAATGAAATTTGTTGAATCAGTGAATCAGAAATAATTGCTGAGGGCGTCCAGCGATGACCAGAGGTACTTCACAACAATGTTGGCACCAACTCCGAGGGTCGCGATGAACGCACCAAAAAGAATTAGTTGGACGTAGCCAACCCGATCTTCCGGTGCCCAAACATCATGCTCCTGTATGGATTTCAACCGAGACCAACCTGGGAAAGAATTCCCTGACCAGTCAGAAGCTCGGTACCGAGACCAATCACAAAGCCCATCATGGCTAGACGTCCATTCCACTGCTCAGCAAAAGCAGAGAAACCAAATTTTGCGTTGTCCATCGGGAAGAATCGCGAGTGCCCCCTTTGTAACAGATTGTTTCGTCCTTGTGTGAGTCGACGTGCAAATGAATAGTTGCTCTGAGTCATGAGTGATCTCAGGAGCCCCGCTGGCATCACCATCGCAACCCGATGCAGCACGGGTTCGAGGCAGGCAAGATGACACTTCAGCCTGGCCAACGATGGACCAGCCAACGCCTGCAAAACCATCGCTTCAGGACATTCTGCTGCGAGCTCTGCGGATTGCCGCAAGCACCGTCGCAATCGTGGAACTGCTGCGCAACAACTGGACCGGGGGAGTCCTCGCGGCCATGGCCTGGGTTCTGTTCACCCAGGTCGAGCGATTGCGCGGCTCTGCAGACGAAGACATCGACAACGGATCCCGCTGAGCAACTCATGGCAGGGCCGATCCCGATCGAACAGGTTGCCGCCTTTGCTGAAGGTCCATTTCAGGGCAACCCTGCAGCTGTCTGCCCCCTGCAGACTTGGCTGCCGGATCGGCTAATGCAGGCGATCGCATCTGAGAACAATCTTTCTGAGACCGCCTTTTATGTGGGCACTGAAGGGCACTATGACCTTCGCTGGTTCACTCCCACCTGTGAGGTTGATCTCTGCGGACACGCCACTCTGGCGGCGGGCCATGTTGTGTTCCAGCGTGAACCCAACCTCGAGATTGCGCAGTTCAGCTCCAACAGCGGACCACTGACGGTTCGCCGCAATGGACCGCAGCTCACTCTCGACTTCCCTCTGCAGCGTGGGGAAGCCTGCGCCGCTCCGACCGGACTTGACCGGATCCTCGGCACCAGTGCCGTTGCCTGTCTGCAGGCGCTGGATCTGATGGTGGTGGTCGCTGATGAGCGTGAGGTTGTTGCGATCAAGCCTGATTCGAAGGCTGTCGCCGCTCTTCCTGGACGGGGTCTGATCGTCACAGCACCTGGGTCAGATGTCGATTTCGTCAGCCGGTTCTTCGCACCGTCATGCGGAATCGAGGAAGATCCAGTCACAGGGTCAGCACACTGCACCCTGGCGCCTTACTGGGCTGATCAACTCGGCCGCACAAGCCTGGTTGCCCGTCAGCTTTCGGCTCGAGGTGGGCTGCTGCACTGCGCATTGACGGATGAAAGAGTGTTGATCAGCGGCCGCGTGATCCCTTATCTCAGTGGACTGATTCACATCGATAGATCGTGCGTTGATCCAGGAAACAACGACGAACGTCCATCGACATTGGTTTAAGAGATATCGACTGGCACCGCTTATCAACGCCGCGCAACCCAAGACCAGACGAACCAGGCAATCACGCCGAGCAACACCCAGGGCAGCAGTGCACGCAACACAGTCACGGCGACGAGCACGACCAGCAGACTCACAGCACCACGCTTGACCAGCGCCTTGCTGTCGTCGGTCATGTACCGCCAGCGGGGGATCAGCGGCACGGCATCAGGGAAAGACCAACAATGATTTTAGAAGATTTCTGCGCAGAACACTGATCTCAGGCTTTATTCGCTCACGGTCCTGCCTGGTCGTTGTTGAACTGATTGAGATCACAAAGCTCTGCAGCGTCGTTGTAGTAGTCGTCAAAACGATCCCAACGGAAGCTGCGCGGGTCATATCGACTGCGACTGCGGTCAACGGCTGCATGCGTGGTCAGACGCGTGATCGGTATCCCGAATGTCGCTTGCCAAAGCAGCACCTGTTCTGCAAGTGATTTGTATTGCGCATTGGTGTAGCCAGAATGCCCGTCGGCGTCCCCGCGACCATCCGATGGCGTTACCAGACTGATGTGCAGAGCGATGTTGTTGATCGATCCCACGCTGCCGGGACGATCCCGCAACGTGACGTCACCGAAGGCCGACATGCCGCTGCCGTAGGCACGCTTCTGATCAGGAACAATCCGCACACGACGACCATCCCGGCCAATCAGCATGTGATAACTCACCTGTTGATCATCATCCGGATGGTTGGTCTTGAACAGGCCAAGAGCCTGAGCTTCGCTGATCACAGTTTCGTGCAGAACGATCACCATCGGCTTCACCTGCAGCTCACGTCCCCACGAATCCCTGGACTTGCGTTCTCCGAAATTGGTTGGGTGAGCCAACTGAATATCCTCCTCAGCAAGACCGAGACGCTGTTCACAGGCCTGAATCTCCTCCAATGATGATGCCGCGACACGGCTGTCTCCAAGACGCATGAGAGGGGGCCTATCCGGGGATGGCAGAGCTCTACCAGCTCTGTCAGATACACCCTTACCGCCCGAATTGCCATCCAAAAGCGAGCATCCGCAAAGACCAATCAGCAGTGAAATCGCCAGCTGATGGGGAGCTGATCTCATCACAGCATTCAGAGCGTTCAATGCACGGTTCAACATCTCATACTTCACAGAATTCTCGACAACAGCGACATCAACAATGTTGACGAAAAAGCAAGACAAGCACCTGCATAAAAATTGCTCCATTCATCGTCATTCCATGAATGGATAAGATGAATCAAGCAGAATAATCACAAGCTTACTGGAAGAACTTTGGTGCACAAAATGACAGGCGGCGCCATCGCACATGCAACTGCAATCACTGCAGGAATGTGGGTTGTTGAACCATTTGCGGCCTCACGATCACTGCACCGATCGCATCAGGCACGGAGCTGAGATAACGAACGAACGAGCGCGAACGCATCACGCCTCGCCCCGGAGCAGCATGGATAGCATCCAGCCGGGAACCCTCTCGGATCAGAACCCCCATGTGGCTCACATCAAGACCACCGACCCGCGTTGCCACCGCAAAAATATCGCCGGACTGAAGACTGGGAAGTGCAGCCTCGAGCGAAGCAAGCGGCAGGTAATGCTGTTCGATCCGCCTTCCCTGCTCGCGTGCACGAATGCATTCGAACCGATCAGGCGATTGCAGGGCGGGATAGCGATCACGGTGGCTCGACATGAAATTGAGCGGCAAATTCCGCGTGGCCTGCGCGGACCAAACAGGTTGCGACTCGATCACTCCCTGAGCCTGAGCTGAGCCAACCCAGTCATGAAAATAGTGCTGACGCGTGCAGTACCCGATCTCGCCGTTCCGATAGCGAAGGCGCTTGGTCCGAACAGCGAAATCATCAAAAGATTCAGCAGACACCACCGCGAGCAGTTGTTCAACAAACAACATGCAATCGAATTGCGTGAGATCCAGGCGTAACTGCTCTCGGCCGGATTGATCGAGAGACATGGCCATATACGGACTGCCAACAAAAAACTCAGCGAGACGAGCGATGGCTTCATTGAGAGGCAATGCTCGAATCAGTGATTGAGCCCGTTTGAATCTTGTCCTGGTGCCTTCAACAACATGAACATCTTCGATGGACCTAGAAACCCTGGAAAGAGAACCACCAGCAAAAACCCTGAGGGGAACAGCTGACTGGGCTCCCACCGCAACCTGCTGAATAGGAACGAGAACGATTGATGTCAGTCCGGCAATCAGGGGGGCGGTGAAATTCACATCGGCTGAACTGCAGCATTCACACTCCCACGACTCGGATGGTCATGAGCGGACTAATCAGGCTTGCGTCGCATGACGCCGACGGCCGAGCGGCTCAATCCAATGTTCAACCACGTCCCGATGCTGGAACCACTGAGGGGGCACCCGGCAACCGAGGTTCACAACACCATCGTCCATCAAGCGACCAAGACGAACTGCAGCAGCCTCCTCGGCCCGCGAGAAGACGTGTTGATGAGAAGCAAGCCAATCAACTTCATCTTCCGTGATCACGCCTGAGGAGAGGCTTTCCAGAAACAGTTCGCCAAGAGTCATCGGAGCTTTGTAACGAAGTCGTTACATCATGACGCTCGTGTCAGGCCATCGCGAGCGCAGCCACAGATCGGCCGTACCGACAAGCTCGCGACCCGACATGACATTTTTTTAAGATCGCTTCACTGGCAGGCCAATTCATGCGTGTGAATCTTTCTCAGCAATTTGAAGCCGAGTCGATCAAACGGATGATCGATGCCACCACTAATGTGCATGAGCTTCAGTCGTTGGCGCGGGAACTGACTGATCTTTATTTCCGTCAACGGGCTGCAACCGCCTGGGTTGTATCAGAACAGTGATGGCAAACCGACTGCACTACAGACGCATCAATACCCCCATCGATTGATCGGCCCGCGAGCAACGATCAGACTGTTGCCTCCCAAGCTGAAAGGCCATTACGGCGTGAGCAGAAAATCGGAGCGCTGACAGTACAGCCAGGCCCATGCAAAGCGGACAATGGAGCAATCCCATTGCTCAAGCCTGGGATCATTTACTCCCGATCATGCGATTGCTTGCCATTTCTTGACCTGTAAACAGGAAAATCGGAGGATCAACGGCTTAGCACCCTCATCATGCGCGCATTCAGCATCGCTCTGGTCACAGCAACTGGATTGCTGACAACCACCATTGCTGTCGAGGCCAAAACAACCAGAAGCTTCAGCGGTTCAAGCCCAGCGGAAGTGGAGAAGAATGCCCGTAAAGCTGGTTATAACTACCCGGATGGAGACATGAACTGCTCCAGCAGGTGCAACCAGCGCTGGGCCAAGGATTAAAACAACTGCGAGCGAATCCGTGACGACGTCCTGATCGAGGACGCTTACGTTCCAAAGGCCACCGTGCAAACCGCGTTGACCAACTGAGCTTGGCCACGATTTTCAGCGGTATGCCCGTTGAGATAACCACTGGTGCAGTCGGCACTCATCGGCGCTCCGTCAACGTTGAACATCACGGTGGATCCATTCACCCGAATACTGTCGTAATCAAGTTGATAGGCACTGTTCGGCACGGCAATCGTTCGATTATTCGAATGAAAAGCCGAGCTGATCAACCCACCGATCACAGCAGCCCCTACAAGCTCTCCGAAACTGTTCCAGTCCCAACGGTTGTGATGGTGATTCCCATACCACTGGCCGTGATGGCCATACCAGGCACCACCGGCATAACGGTGGTGGTAATGGAACTCAGCATGGTCGGAGTGATGGTGGGAGCCACCTCCTGAGTGATGGTGATTTTCACCGCCATGGTGATGCCCAGCCCAGGCAACAGGAAGTGCCAGTGGCTGAAGAGCGCACAGAGCACCCACCAACAGCTTCATCACTCTGCGGGAAAGCATTAGCGCGGCCTCAGTGAATTGATTCACTGAATGCTTAGCCACGCAGAAGCCACGCTGCATTCACCATTACTCAGTTCTCAACGCAGAACAATGCGTGATTGCACTGATTGCCGAACAGCCCAATGAACATCAACACTGGAGTTATCCAATCGGAGGCACCGGATGACGGCAGACACTCCACCTGAGCAGATCTGAGAAGCGATTCGGCTGTAAGTTGCTGCTCCAACGTTTCCCTCAACCAACATGTGGTGCAATTGATCGGATCATCAAGGTCGATCCGATCAACCTAACCTCTTAGGAACCTGGCCCCAGAGTCTTACTGCAGGATTGTTCGCTTCTACTTTCCTTCGCTTCAACAACTGTCCTTCGCAACGAATTCAACCAGGATTCACGTTCAAATTCAGACAGGAAGCCAATGAACAAACGAGCGAGTTAGACCGTTCCATTCATCCGGATGGTGCGGTCACCAAACCAGCAAATTGCTGGAAAAACCCCCGGAATTCAGCACCAACTCTGAATTCCGGGGGTTCATTCATGCGCACTAAAATGAGTGTTACTCCTCTAAATCTACAGCTGCGATTGAAGAACTAATTACAGCACAACTTGCAACACTATCTGTCAGCCCGTTTGCACAATGATCGGCGATTAAACCGAACACGACATCTCCTGATCACGTACAGCATCAAACACACCCTGCTCTACAAGAAAAACATTCATGGCGGTCCAATCAGCACACCACCCTTCGATCTGTGGGAGAGAGCAGGAGCTGCGCACTCTGATGCAGACCTCAACCCGGAACTGGCCATCATCAACCGAGTGCAGGCGGCAAAATCTGAAATCTGGCTTCGCCTGCGCGCTGCACATGCATCAGCCAACGGTGCCCGCAGGACCGAATGGTGATCTGATCTCACACCTGCAATACATGCTGGAACATCCAGATGAAGGTGATAACCACAACGCTGAGCCTTTCGCTCATTGCTACAGACGCATGGCTGATCTGATCCCGGAGTTGATTCAAGAGGGGTGCGATCCTCGGATCATGCTCGATTACTCAGGAAATCTGCTCTGGGGCGTCACGCAGATGGGACGGAGGGACATCACTGAAGCTCTTCATTACCTGGCCTGTGATGAAGAGATGAATAGGCACGTGGAATGGCTCGGCACGTTCTGGAGCCATGCCGTGGCACCCTCCACACCCATCCCTGATCTGGCCCTGCAGGTCAGCGCCTGGCAACACCAATTCACAGATCTATTTGGCGACAGCGCGCTTCAGCGGGTGCGGGGTTTCTCCTTGCCAGAAATGCACCTACCCAATCACCCAGACACGCTGTTTGCTCTGGTAAACAGCCTGCTAGAAGCCGGCTACCACTGGCTACTTGTGCAGGAGCACAGCGTGGAGCAGCTGGATGGTTCGCCCCTCAGCAGCCAACAACGCTTTGTTCCCAACAGGCTGGTGGCCCGTTCCTCCTCAGGAGAGGAGATCAGCATCACAGCTTTGATCAAGACCCAGGGTTCAGACACCAAACTCGTCGGGCAAATGCAACCGTGTGAGGAGGCATTTGGACTCAGTCGCCAACGGCTGGGCAACGCTGAGATCCCTTCTCTCGTCAGCCAGATCGCAGACGGAGAGAACGGTGGAGTGATGATGAATGAATTTCCGGAGGCCTTCCGCCAGGCCAATCACCGCATTCGCGACAGCAACCATGACACAACCGCCCTGAACGGATCGGAATATCTCGAGCAACTGGACGCCTTGGGACTGAAGACGAGCGACCTTCCCCGTATTCAAGCCGTTCATCAGCATCGTTTGTGGCAGAAGGCGGATGAATCGGGTGGCGTGGATAGCGTTATTGCAGCCATCGATGAGCTCAGCTCAGCCAACGACGGTTTTTCAATGGAAGGCGCTTCATGGACCAACAACCTCAGCTGGGTTGAGGGGTACGACAATGTGCTCCAACCGATGCAGCGCCTCAGCGCACGCTTTCATCAGCAGTTCGATCAGCAGCTCTCGGAGCAACCCCGCTTGTCGCAGTCGCCAGCCTTCCGAGATGCCTTGTTGCATCTACTACTTCTAGAAACCAGCTGCTTCAGGTACTGGGGACAGGGCCAATGGACCCAGTACGCAACTGACATCTACGACCAGGGAATGGAAGCTTTAAATCGATCGTTTGATCTTTCAACAGGTCCTATTGCAGGGGATAAGTAAAAGTTGAACCCCCTTTCTCACAGCACTACGTAGACATACACCACTTGACTTGATCGGCGCTGCACTAAAAAGAGATCGCACATGGCGCACCCAAACCTCCTTCTGAATGAAGAAAGAAATGGGCACTGGAGCACTTACCCGCATGGAGGTAGCAGCCACATGGCCTATGCACTGGGATCGACCTGCATGGCGGTTGTGAAGGACCTGCCCCCTGAACCGTCGACGTCGCCGGCATCGTCATTGGCTAAAAAAGCCCCACTCATGAGAGCGAGGCGTTGCGTTGAGGCAGCTTGACTTAGAGGGCGCAGCCGTCACCCCCGCTTAGCGGACTGATCATCTGTTCATCAGCTTTGCGGCCAATGCCCCATATAAGGGAGTGCAAACAATGCGGCTGATACTGCAAAAAGTGAAAAGCCAGCCAAAAGACTGTAAGTGAATGTAGTCATTTTGGTTAATCCAGACTCTATTTTGGTTTTAAACAGGTTCGTGAATTCTGGTGGTAGATAATCAATAACCGCCATGTGCCTCTTGCACCTTGCCTCGCATGCAGTTTTGCCGCACCCATGTTTCATTTTCTCAAACACACGAGTTTCATCGGAGACCTTCCAAGACCCATTCGACCCACCCATACACATGACCTAGTGCAGCCGTACAACTGCAGTGAGCGCGATGGAGCAGTGGGATTTTGTGGATACGTGTGAGCTGCAGAACTGGCAAGAAGCCCTGATCTGCCTGACTTGCCAGCACTTCGCATATGGCGTTAAAGGCCACTGCCGAACGATGGTGGCCTGCAATCTCAGGCAGCAGCAGCAATCAACTCCGACTCTCTGGCGTTGGTGCCGCAGTGCTGCATACAAGCCACGCGCTTGTTGGCCCATGAAATGAGAAATCTCTCGCCCATTCAGCACAATGCGATCAGCCGCATACGCATAGCGTTGGTTACACAACTAAGACCTAACGCCAAAAAACTGTTCGCGAAAGATCAGAAGGGTCCTACAAAAAACAGCGAATCAGCATCCAAGACATCAAGGAAAAATTATCCAACAAAATGGCTACATAATCTTCTGAAAAAGTATGAATTACCCTCGAAAACAATAACCACAAACTCATCAGACCCAACAACACCCTCATACTCAACACAAAAAGAATCAACAAACTGATCAGCCGTTTTAATTCCGTTTTGGTTCAAAAGAGTGACAAATGAATTGTTCTGATCTTCTCCAAGAATGTAATCAGTATGATCAGCAATCTCATCGATCAGCAGCTGTTCCTCCTCAGGCTTTGCCTCATACCAGTCGGCATACCTTTGACGCTCTTTGAGCGATTCACGCGAGAGACCTCCACTCATCAGTGGGCCTTGATCGCTGAGATGAAGTCAGACACGCCTTGTTCAGTAAGGGTATGGATCATTGGAGTTTCACAGTGCTGTTGCTGGCCTGAGCAGCTGACGTTTCACCCGATCAGGCGGCAACCGCACCGAAACGAATCAGCAGCCAGAGCTGCTGATTCAAAGACGACCGGCGCGATCACCCAACTCATCAGGCAGAGCGGGAGCGACGACGAACCACCCGGCGACCGTCAGGTGTCTGTTCGACCTCGGGAGCAGAGTCTGCCGACTTGGTCACGTCTTGCCCTTCAGGCTCGTTCTCTGGGGGTTCCTGTTCAGCGATCACGCCGACCACCACAGCAGCCTGCACCTGGTCATGCAGATCGCCAATCACCATTAAGGCTTTGAGCGTGAGCTCAAGCCGAGACTCCCTCGGCAGGCCTGGACGCAGTTTCTTGACTGAGCCCCAGAGCTCAAGCGCCACCTCTCTGAGGAGTTCCTTGTCTGCCATTCGAGCCCGATGCGATCCATCTAATCGATGGCATCAACCTACCGTTCAGAGTGCGGCCCGCCTCAGTTGAAGTGAGAATTGGCTTCAGATCCTTATCAAGAACGCCCTCTGAACAGCATCTGAACACGCCAGGATGTGCCTATGGCTTTAACTCTCGTCTATGACGGCGGCTGCCCTTTCTGCAGTCATTTCGCCCAACGCAGTGAACTGATGGGTGGTCTACCGAACCTGGTGATCAGGGATGGGCGCAGTGACCACGCGCTGAGAGCCGAATTACGCCATAAAGGGTTCAACCTCAGCAACGGCGCAGTGCTGATGGATGAAGACCACATCTGGCACGGCAGTGAAGCCATTTCAATCCTCTGTCAACAACTGTCCCCAAGCGACCCACTGCTGCGTCTGTTGAATGGTGTATTCAGCGATTCCGGTCGGTCCAATCGTCTTTATCCAGGTCTGCTGATGGCACGGAAGATCGCGCTCGGATTGCGAGGGCTGCCTGTGGATCCTGATCAGGCTTGAGTGGAACTCCCAAGCAAATTGGGAGAAAGCTGCTCAACATGATCAGAGGCGTGATCGTGCTGGTAGGCGAACTCTTCGAGCTCAGCATGCAACTCCAGCAACATCACAGCCATTGAATGGGCCAGTTCCCTGCTGAAGCTGATCTGCATGGAGCGCTCAAGTTTCCGACCTGGCGGTTCTAAAAGCTTCAACGGAGAAGGCGTGGATGTCGTCAACGTGCCGTTACATAAGGGCCGCCCAGCGATCCAGCGGCGGCCCGAATGATTACTTGTGCTCGCGCTGCCAGCGGCTGAAGTTGGCAGCGGAGAACTTATGACCATGGCGCATTCCAACCTTGGCCACACAGGTTGTATCACCGGCGCACTGCTCAACCTCGCGGCGGATGTTGTCGTTGCCGTTAGCCCTGGCGAGAAAAGTCTCCAACTGTTTCATGGACATGGTGAGTCTCCAGAAGGGTTCTTCACCGCTAACCCAACTTGACCGGTAAATCCGAATCCATCAGTTTTTCTTCTCCACTTTTCTTCTCCACAGCCTTCGCTATGGCCCTCGGCCTGGAAGCCACCATCACATCAGCACACCTGGACGCTGATCGCCCTGCTGTGAAGGACCAGGGGCCTGAGGCAAAGGTCCCTGCTGCGGCAACACCCGGTACTGAACCCTTACACGCATACGAGCCGCGCAGTGGGTAATCAGACCGAGCAAGAGAACCAGCAATAGGCCTGTGGCTGCGCGTTGACTCATGTTCAGACCTGCTTATGCAGCCACCCAGCGGCCAAGAAGACAGCACTACCGAATGCGACAGCCCTGCCCAATGCAGCTGGCTGAATCAATGCCGGACGTTGAAACAGCATCACTTGCGGCCAACGATCACCGGGGGGGTTCCGCCGGCAGCCCCGGGAAGTCCAGGCACAACCTGGGTCTGGCCGTCCCACTTGTCCAGGAAGAGCTTGTAAAGAACCTGGTCATCGAGGCTCTTGTTGAGCGTGTCGTAACGCAGCGCTTCCTGTTCAGCGATTTTGACCTCCGTCTGAGCGCGCAGCAGCTGCTGCTCAGCAATCTGTTTCTGCTCAATGGCAGCCCTGTATTCCTCAGCAATTTCCAAACCGGTGAGATCCAAACCCACAACCTTCACGTAATCGAACTGGTCCAGTTCCTCAGCAACCGTGGAGGCCACAAGCGAGGAAATGTCATTCCACTCAGAAGCGATTGTGACCAGCTCGTACTGGGAGAACACAGACTTCAGGGCCTTGAGCAATGAAGGCTGAATGATGCGCGGATAAACATCGCGGTCACTGCTTGCAATCGTGCTGTAAACGCGGCCCGCTTCATCAGGGCGCAAGGCATATTTGATGGTGGCTGTGGCCTGGATCACTTGAAGATCCTTGGTGAGAGTGGCGAAATTCTCAGGTCTCACCTGAGTTCTGATGCTGAATGGCCACACCTGCTGAACCAACGGTGCTTTCACATTGAGGCCCGGCTGGCGCGGCCCCCCGCTCACCTTGCCAAGGGTGGTGATTACCGCGACCTCTCCGGCTGGGACCACAAACAGCGCCTGGCCCAAGAGCAGTAAACCGGCCAACACAAGGGCAACGATCGCCACCAGACCGCCTTCGGGACCTCCTGGGGTGGCCGATCGCATTGACGAGGGGCTTTGCATGAAGTGAATGCGTCAGACGCTCAAGTTGGCCCTCTTCTAGCGACAGGCGGCGCTGTCTGCTCACGGGGGCGATCGAGTCCTGATAGCGTCCGGCCATCCTGCTTGGGTCCCATGCTGAGAAGCCTGTTCTCATTGCTGTTTGCCGCCCTCCTGCTGATGGCGCAACCAGCATGGGCAGCAGACCTGCGGCTCACCTCCGTGGCCCTTGCCCCCTGCGACGCATCCGACCCGGGCTCCCAGCCAAACGACAGCAACAGACAGCGCAGCAACATCACCAGCCCGGAAGGAGCGAGCTGCTACGTGCTCAGCGGCAAAGTCAACAACCCAGGACGCAATTCCGTCGTGGATACCGATGTTTACGCCCGGATTCTTGATCGCAGCGGCGAACCGGTGCTGCAGAACCGGACGCGGGTGGGATCGATCGGCGATGTCCTGCCAGGAGAGCACCCTTTTGCGCTGCGATTAGCAGTACCGGCTGGAACACCAGGTCCGTTTGAGGTGAAAAACCCACGCGCTCGCGGTTTCAGTGCGCCAGTGCGCAGCAGGGCTGGCGACGACGAAGAATTGCTACCGCTCGAACAGGGCGTGGTGCAACCTGGACTTGAGGATGAGTTCAGCTGATGCTCCAGGTACTGCGAGCAGGAGCGGTGATCGTTCTGATGCTGATTGCCATGGTGCTGATCAGCTATCACCCGCGGGCTCGACAGCCGGGCAGACGCGTGCACTCACTTCAAGACAACCGGATGATGCCGAGAAACACGATGAGGCGTCTTCGGCAGGACAGGTTGTAGAGCCAGAGCCCAGACCATGCCGCATCCGCAATGGCAAGACAGAAACCCTTTGAGGATCTAAGCCAAAACAGCAGTCGACGGGTCAAATGCATGCGTTGACGGTGGGTTGCCAATCATGAATTCACCAACGGAACATTCAAGCCGATCGGAAAGACCTGATGCCTGTTCAAACAACTCGCTGTCACCAAAACTCAGGCCACAAGGCGCGAGTCCCAGAGCCGTCGCCACCAGATAGAGCTGCTGATAGATCGATCCCACATCTTTGAGGATCAGCGCGTAGGACAAACCGGTTTGCTGATGAAGACTTGCATTTCTGCCATAACGGGCAGCCATCACAACAAGAACATCAGGCAACTGACCCTGACCCGACGAAACAGATGCTGCCTGAGGTGCACGACATGTCGAGGCCGCCGCCTGTTCCAGCATCTGCACACAGACCTCGCTGAGATCGCTCAGCTTTCCAAGAGAGTGATTGAAGGAGTCGTAGTGGTAGAAGCCCGGCTGAAGGCCGATACATCGGTTAATGCATAAATAGAGCTCAATTGAATGAAGGGCTCCAGCACTGGCAACAGGCCTCAACAAGCCTGAATACGCTCGAGACAGAGCAGGATCGCAAAGGATTTCCTCACGAATGTGCATGGAGTGCCAGAGGAAATCACTTAACAGACCAGCATTAATCGGCTGCTCCTGATAAACACGTATTGTTTTGCGCTCGCGAACAACTTGAAAAAAACTCAGGTTGTGATTAATACGGGATGGCTTGGGAAGAGCTGCGGAGCCAAGAATGATTCTCTGATGCTTCGCAGGAAACTGCTGTTTTTCGATTAACTTCTGCTGTGATTGATCGCAAAATAGGTCAATCATCCGCTCACGAGTGTGGCAATGAAATGCGAGATCTTCAGCTGTCCAGCACGCATCAACAGCCTCCTGATCGATGTCAGCAACACCTTGACCATCGCAAATCCCTGCGACTCCGGAACTCAATAGCAATGACACCACATCAACATAGTGCGCCTGAAGATCATCAGGAAGACAGCCTCTGATAATCTTTTCATCACACGCTGCCACAAGCGGCACAAGCATCGAAAACAATCTCTTATCCTTCAAACAAACATTCCCGGTTGATAAAGGTGAGGAAATCTGTAGTCCATCAATCAAAGGCTGAACATTGACAAATTTTGAAAACCTGATGTGATAAACACCCTCTGGAGCAGTCTTGCGATGAAACAGAGACTTAACAGGATTGAGACAGATTGCAGCGCCTTGCACACCACTAATTTCAGTTAAAATCAGCCCCTTTGCATAAAAATCTTCAAGCTTATCCAGAAGCTCTTGATATTCTGCATCGGTGGACAACGAATCATCAAAAACTAAAAACTGTTCTCGATCAACTCCAGTCCCAGAAAGATCTCTCAACAGACTCTTCAGCGAGTTACTTGGATGATCAAGCCGCAGGCTTTGTCGGATCGAATTCAGTCGTGTGGCATAGGGCGTCGTGATGACAACATTGTTCTCACCGGAAACAACCTGCACACCATTGCGGAATCTATAGCTAAGCATCGCCCCAACCCTAGCTCCATGCGCCCAAGACAAAATCAGACTTTGTCAATCACGAAGCACCACAAGCAAGCAATCACCTCCAGCAGCTTCAAATCACACCAGAATTTTGCGGAAACCAAAGAACAGTGTCGAAACAAAGAGCATCAAACAACATGCGCCACGAAGTCCATCAAGACTTCTTCGCAAAGGAAACCGATGCCTGAGAAACAACCAAATTCTCAACAATCAAAATAAAATGAGACGGAATCGACTCCCCAGATATGGATTCTTCAAAACTACAAGCAAGACAAAAACCACTCAAACACAACTAAATGAGTATCAGCAAATGATCAAGCAAGATATTTCCAGAATTTTTTATTAACCGCGATTCGAGTCCAGAAATACAACGACAACAGGAATGCCCCAAAAAAGCCGAGCCCCATTCCCCACATCAAAGTGTCTTCAACACCAAGAAAATCCATGCAATGGAAAAAGGCACCAGCCATAAAGAATGCAAAGCCAAAGGCTCGAAAATTCTTCGGCAATTCAGTTGTAGCCTGCTTGGAGCTGTTCATTTCCGGTTAAAGCCTCTGTTCAGAAAGGTGAACCATGCGCCGGCCACAAGCAGCATTGCAGGCAGACCGGCGAAGAAAACGCTGGAATCTGATTCTCCAGCGCTGACAATCCAAAAAAGTCCCCAAAACCAAGTCAGGAGAAAAATCAGATTGAGCAGCAGCTTCGAGGAGAATTGAGCAATGAGCACTTCTCCAACTCGACGCTGAAAAGTTGTAGCTTGAGTGTTAGCCATAATCATCAGTGCCGATTAGATTTTGATACCGACGCGCCCTCGCGTCGTATCAATTGCTCCAAACAGCAAGGTCTGCTCGAGCTGGGGCATGAATCAATTGATTCAGTGGCTGCCATACTGGTGAGGCTTTAACGACCCAGCCGATCGACTGACAGCAAGAAACGCTGTTGATCGATTCATTCAGACAGCAGCTGAATGAGTTACAAGCAAGAAGAATCTCCAGCACTTAAAAAGAACAGAAGCCGAACTTTCGCATTAAGTTAACAACTCTGCGATTGGTAAGTTTCTAGGTATGCAAAAAGAAGTTGATCAAAGATCCCAGTGAGAAACAAATAAATCACGGCACGAGGGGCAATCCTGGCGACAACTCACGACAATACTTTTGAACACTTCACCAGGGCAAGAAGATTCAATCGACGTTGTTGAAACCAGCATTGCGTCAACCCATGGATCAATTTTGCAGTGCAGAGAGCAAAGAAAGTTGACCGTCGTCCCGACCTGAAACAACTTCCCAGCCGCTTGGATCCCATGGACCGAGCAGCGGCTCAAGAGCTCTCAGCTGCTGGCCATCAAGGGATGCCATCCAAGCTTGCTCCAATCCCTCCGGAATCAGAACGGGCATGCGGTGATGCAGAGGCTTGACGAGCGCATTGGGAATCGTGGTGAGGACAGTGCAAGTATCAACTTCACTACCGTCACTCCCCAGCCAACGCTCCCAGAGCCCAGCAAGCCAAAAGGGTTGGCGATCAATGCGCCTGATGGTGCGACCTTTTTCAAAGAAACAACTGGCAGGGATCAGACAGCGTCGATGACGCCAAGACCCTCGAAAACTGGGCTTCTCAGCAACCGTTTCTGCACGAGCATTGAAAGGCCTGGGGCCGTTGGAAGGGTCCTTCAACCAGCCTGGGATCAGCCCCCAGAGCATCAGCGAGGCCTCCGGACCCGACTGATCACAACGACATGCCAGCAATGGTTCGCCAGGAACGATCATGTCCCTTGGCGCATAGCGAGTCCGATGTTCCTGACCCATACCGTCAAGCAAAACGGTAGGCAGCTTGTTCAAGGGCGTCGAGAGGGCATAACGACCGCACATGTCAAGTCGGCTCGATCAGGATTCCTCACGAAAGATACGTTCCAGGTCGCGGCGAAACTGTTGCGTTGTGAGAGGTCTCTCGCCACGACGGCGATTGTTGCGAATCACCAACGATCCAATCCACCAGACCTGTAGACCAGCAAAAACTGATCCAAATAAGAGAAGGCTGAGTGTGGGAGCGTCGACCTGGAAGGGCATCAGCGCTGCAAAAAATCAAGCAAAATGAAGGGCCCCGCCGATAGGTCCATGAAGGAGATCAGCATCTTTGAGCTGGTTGCCCGCAATTTTGCTCGCTTCGCTGCAGTATCTGGCGTTGTTGCCCTTGTGGTCTGGCTCACCTGGGTCATGCTCGATTTTGAGCATATGAACAGTGGATTCACCCTGCCGCAATCTGTTTACTGAGGCAGGGTTGAAACCGAATCAGCTCACTCCGTCAGCAACGACATCTGCTTTGGCACCATTGACTGATTCGTTGTTAGCGGCAAAAGCTGCTTCAAGACGACTTGCTTGAGAGCGCGTGTCAGGAGCAAAACGTCGAACGATCAGTTCATCGACGGACAAACGACCGGGGCCGACAGCAAGAATTGCCGCTACAGAAGCGAAATACAGACCCAGGAGCTCAAGCAAGTAAATGTTGAATCCGGACGTGCTAATGGCGTGGTAGATGGCCACACTCATTGTTCCGAGGATGGCTAAGGCACCAAAGCGTGTCAGCAGCCCTGTGATGAGGAGCCAGCTGCCACCAACTTCAGAAAAGGCAGCGATATAAGAGAGAGTGATTGGGAATGGAAGCCCTAAAGGGCGAACAAAAGCGTCAGCAAAGTTGTCGATGTTGGCAAGCTTCTCGTAACCGTGATGGATCAGGAGTACTCCTGTAAAAACCCGGAGCACAAGTAGGCCTGCGTCGGCGAGGAACGGCTTTGTAAGAAATGCCCTGATCACAGAAATAAAAGTATGTTTACGAAATGTAAGATACTTCCCCCTGCAGCGTGTGCCGAAAGAACAGATCAGGGCAAAAATAGGCAGATATACTCACTCAAGCCGAACAACGCAGATCCCGACCAAACGCTACATAATGAAGCAACATTACGAGTGCTTGACATGAACAGCGAAGCTCTCATCACTTTGTTCCTTGGTTTCGGAGCGGCGACCATCAGTCTTTTGTTCTGGAAACTGAGCCGGCCTCAGTCAACAAACCGTTTGTAGAGCCAGCGCACAAAACCACCAACTACGGGTACGGGCTCAAAGGTGGGACCCACAAAATCAAAATAGTCTCGGTGATCCTCAACCTTGCCTTCAGCGTTGAAGCGAAGAC
>Ga0189292_10049_pt1 | contig 72411 bp, 62 predicted proteins | sample UW1oraminimetaG_FD_130317 | JGI IMG/M metagenome (GOLD analysis project Ga0189292, IMG submission 130317) | Marine microbial communities from the Costa Rica Dome - UW179A-orange mini metaG | ecosystem: Environmental > Aquatic > Marine > Oceanic > Photic zone | place: Costa Rica: the Eastern...
GTCTCGTTTCCCGCTCCAGTTTGTAAGATCGCGCCGCAGAAGTTATGCGGCGCCTTCGTTTTGAGGCCGGTTGGCAGAGTGGTTATGCAGCGGATTGCAAATCCGTGTACGCCGGTTCGATTCCGACATCGGCCTCCATATTGAAGGGCCCCAAGCAATTCGTTGCTTGGGGCTTTTTCTTTTGCGCGTAGAAAACAGTTGTTCGTCGTATAGCGTTTCAGGCAGCGAGCGACTCCATGAACACTATCTATACTCCACGAGCAAACTTGCGCAGGAGAATAGCCATGCGACGCCTCTCAGCCTTTGTTTTCGCCTTCTTGCTCAGTGTCCCAGTGCTGGCGATGCATTGCCCTATGGATATGAGCAAGATCGATGAGCAGCTCAAGACCAATCCACCGAAAGATGCCGCCACGCTGCAGCAGGTCCGAGAGTTGCGCGCGGAGGGCGAGCAACTGCATCAGGCAGGTAAGCACGCCGACTCGGTCAGGGTGCTCGGCAGGGCGCTGTATCTGCTAGGCCTGAAGCCCTGATCAGCGTGATCGGCGCAGACCTACCAGCAGCCAGAAGAGCAGTCCCAGAATCGGAAAGACAGCGATGCCGATTGCCCAGAGCGCTTTTGCGCCTACGGTTCGGTCACTTTTGAATACGCTGATTACCGCGAGCAGATTCAGGGCTATCAGGACCACTGCGGCCGCGATAGCCAGATACGTCATCGAATCGGACACTTCTCATTCTCTTGGCAGCTCACCTTGTGAGGCCGTGAACCAGGCAGAACGGTTCCGTTCGGCAAAGCAATGCCGTGGCGCCGGTGCGACATAGTGGGTACACCGCATTACTCAGCCAAGCAGTTGTTGGAGCTCATCACTGCTAGGCACCTTACCTTCCACAACGATTTCTTCGTCTATTGCCAGCGCCGGGGTGCGCATGACGCCCGCGTCGATGATGGCGTTGACGTCGGTGACCTTTTCAACCTCGAAATCGAGCCCAAGACGCCGCGCGGCCGCTTCGGCGTTGGCGGTGAGTTGCTGGCACTTGGCGCAGCCGGATCCATAAACAGTCAGCTTCATCGTCGTTCTCACATCAGTTGCCCATAGAGATAGCCGCTGAGCGTGGCCATGACCACGACCAGCGAGCAGTACACGATCGTTTTCTGCGTGCCGAGCACGGTGCGAATCACCAGCATGTTCGGTAGCGACAACGCAGGACCTGCCAACAGGATTGCCAGCGCCGGGCCCTTACCCATACCCGCGCCCAGCAGGCCTTCGACAATGGGCACTTCGGTCAGAGTGGAAAAATACATGAAGGCGCCCAATACCGAGGCGAGGAGGGTGGAGGTGAAACTGTTATCGCCGACAGCCCAGACTACCCATTCGCTGGGGATCAGCCCTTCATGGCCAGGGCGGCCGAGCAGCATGCCAGCGATCAGTACTCCGCCAAGCAGCAACGGCATGATCTGTTTGGTGAAGTCCCAGCTCTGCCCAACCCATTCCTGACCTGCCGCATTCTCGCGACTGGCTTGTAGCATAAGCCCGGCGATGCCAATAACCATTGCCAGTTCTGGCCACTGCGGCGCAATTAGAGCGCTAACAGCAACCAATGCGCCGATAGCTAGCAATGGCTTAACCGACCACTTCCAACGGCGTACCAGCAGTGTTGCCAGCAATATTGCGAGGAGCGCGGTGATTGGCCATTTCCACGCGTGAATCACCATCCAGATCGCGCTATCGGCGCTCGCCCAGTTGGCGAATACCAAGATGCCTATCATCAAGGTGAACAACGCCACGATGTCACCAATTGGGTGTCCATCGTCGTCATCGGCGAAGCCACGTGCGCCCTTGGCTGCACGCGCATCCTCCTCATGGCGGTAAAGCAAATGCATGATGGCGCCGATCACGAGAGCGAACAAAATGGCGCCCACCGCACGGGCAATGCCAAGCTCAGCACCCAGTATCTTGGCGGTGACCACAATGGCCATGACATTGATCGCCGGCCCCGAATAGAGAAAGGCGATTGCTGCACCCAGGCCGGCACCGCGCTTGTAGATGCCGCCAAACAACGGCAGCACGGTGCAGGAGCACACGGCCAACAGCGTGCCAGCGACGGACGCTACACCGAACGCCACGGGCTTCGGCGAGGCCGGGCCGAGGTGCTTCATCACGGCGCCCTGGCTGATATAGACAGCCATCGCACCAGCAATGACGAAGGCCGGTAGCAGGCAGAGAATCACATGTTCGCGGGCATACCATTGCGTCAGACGCAGGCCCTCCAGCACCGCGTTCTCGAAACGCGGCTGACCCATCGGCAGGAAGAAGATCAGCAGAAATGCGACGCACATCCCGAGCAGCAGCTTCGCTTCGGTAGGGCGATTCCGCCAGAAACTGCCCATGTGCGCACTTAGTGAAGGCTGTGCATCACTGGCCGCTGCGGGCTGCTCTTGTGCGGGGCTGTCCATGTCGATGGTCCTCATTAGACTGCGTTGATGGTAGCCAGCCTATACGCAGCCCTGCTGATCAGGATCAAGCGCGGGTCAGTGTTCCTCTCTCAATCGGCAGGCAGTGCGCGGTTATACCAGTCACGACTGCGGTTGATGCTGCGCACCAGCCAGAGCATGACCGGCACCTCGATCAACACGCCCACAACGGTCGCAAGGGCTGCACCGGAATTGAAACCATAGAGCACGATGGCAACGGCAACCGCTAGTTCGAAGAAGTTCGAAGCACCGATCATCGCCGAAGGGCCGGCGACATCATGGCGAACCAGAAAGCGACGGTTGAGCCAATAGCCGAGCCCGGCGATGAACAGTGTTTGCAACAGGATCGGTACCGCAAGCATCGCGATGATCAACGGCTGAGCAACGATCGCTTCGCCCTGGAAGGAGAAAAGAAGCACCAGGGTTGCCAGCAGCGCCACGATGGAAAACGGTTGGACCTTCGCCAGTGCCGCTTGGAAGGCCTTTTCACCGCGTTTCATCAGCCGGCCGCGAATGAATTGGGCAATGGCCAGTGGAATGACGATGTACATCACCACCGAGAGCAGCAGGGTGTCCCAGGGCACCGGGATCGAGGACACGCCGAGCAGCAGCGCGACGATTGGCGCAAAGGCGAACACCATCACCACGTCGTTGAGCGCCACCTGGGTCAGGGTGAAGTTGGCGTTGCCGTTACAGAGATTGCTCCAGACGAAGACCATCGCCGTGCACGGTGCGGCGCCGAGAAGGATCAGGCCGGCCATGTAGCTATCGAGCTCGGAAGCCGGGAGCCACGGCGCGAAGACATGCTTGATGAATACCCAGCCAAGCAGCGCCATGGTGAATGGCTTGACTGCCCAGTTGACGAACAGCGTTATGCCCATGCTCGCCCGCTGCGCGTAAACCTCGCGCAGTGCCGAGAAATCGATCTTCATCAGCATCGGGATGATCATCACCCAGATCAGCAGACCGACCGGGATATTCACGTGGGCGATTTCCAGCGCTCCGACCGCTTGTGCAGCGGCGGGCATGCCCAGGCCGAGGAGGGTGCCGGCAATGATGCAGAGGAACACCCAAAGCGTCAGATAACGCTCGAAAAAGCCGAGTGGGGCGCCGGCGGCTTGCTTGCCGACCACTTCACATTGACTGGACATCGCTAATTACACCTTCTCGCATGATGATCGGAATTGCATCGATGGATGCTAGGGGAGCTGCGGGGACGTCGTGGTAAGTGCCTGAACGACCTCATCGACGGTACTTCGCGCCGTGCGGGTGACGCCGATCAGCGTGGCAGACGCCATGCCGGTCCAGTCGCCGTAGCCAACCAGCCATAGGTTGGGCTGCTTCACGACCCGGGTATCCTCTACCTGTATCTTGCCATCCGCCTCGACGACACCGAGTTCACGAAGATGATCCAAGGCTGGTCGAAAACCGGTGCACCAGATCACCGCGTCCAAGTCCGCAGAGCGCCCATCCGCGCACTCGACGCCCGTTTCGGTGAATCGCACAAATGGGGGTTCGGCCACCAAAACGCCGCGCTCGCGGGCTTCGCGCACCGGCGGCACCATGACGATGTCACCGAAGCCGCCGGCCGGCTCGTCGATGCTGCGCCCCTCCTGCTGCGCCTTCCAGCGCGCGGTGGCGCGCTCGAACAGCACGCGGCCGTCGACGTCGTCGGGCAGAAAAGCAGGTGGCTCCTGGGTGATCCAGAGTGTTTCGCTGACACTGGATAGCTCGGCGAGGAGCTGCGCGCCGGAGTTACCGCCGCCTACCACCATCACCCGTTTACCTGCGAAGGGAGCGGGGTCACGGTAGTGCGCCGAGTGAATCTGCACACCCTGAAAAAACTCGCGCCCTTCATAAGGCGGAATGAAAGGCTTGCTCCAGGTGCCCGTCGCGCTGATGACTGCGCGAGCCAGCCACTGATGATCGCCTGCTTGCACACGCCAGAGATCGTCGAGGCGGCTGATCGAATCGACTCGAACTGGTCGCTGAATCGGAAATTGATAGCGGTCTTCGTAACGTCGCAAATAATCGATAACGTCGTTGCGCGTAGGATTGCCCAGCCCGGCCGGAGCAGGCATCGGCCAGCCAGCGATTGAACTCCAGGCGGCGGGTGAGAACAGCCGCAGCGAGTCCCAGGCATGCAGCCAGGCACCACCGGGGCCGGGCTGTTCATCCAACAGCAGATAGGACAGCGACGTGCGCCGCAGAAAGTACGCGGTCGTCAGGGCGGACTGTCCTGCGCCAATGATGATGACATCGAGAACATTGGGTGCTGTCATCATGCGGCTCCCGCAGGTTGATATTCGTTCGAATAAATATATGCGATACGGAATATACGCCTCTTGCCCCGGCGCAACAAACTTGCCTAACACAGCGCGCTGTAGATAGGTGGCCGAGCTCAAGGATGCTTTACTTACTTATACGCTAAGCAATATATTCGCCCAGGCATATCTTATGGGGAACGGCTTCATGGCCTACAAATCGCGTGTCCTGTTCGTCTGCGTCGCTAACTCGGCACGCTCTCAGCTCGCCGAGGCGTTGCTTCGGCATACCGACTCGGATCACTTCGAGGCGTTCAGTGCAGGCACAGCGCCGACCGAGGTCGATGCGCGCGCCCTGGCGGCGCTCGAGCAACTCGGCGTGCCGACCGCGGGTTTGCGTAGCAAATCGCTGACGGAACTGGAAGAGCAGCAGTTCGATTTCGTGATCACCCTCTGTGACAAGTCATCGCTGGAGTGCCACGCGCTGCCTGGCGCGGGTGAGTACATCGCCTGGAACTTCGAAGACCCTGCCAGCAGCGACCAGCCGGATGCCTACCGGCACACGCTTCACGAGATACATGAGCGGATCAAGATGTTCGTGTTGGTCAAGAACAAGCGCTGAGAAGATATCAATGGTCGAGCACCTGACACCTACCACTGTATTCAAATGCCTGGCAGACGAGACTCGCGTGCGGGTTGCATTGCTAATCGCCCGTGAGGGAGAGCTGTGTGTATGCGAGCTGACCTGTGCGCTGGATGAAAGCCAGCCGAAGATCTCGCGGCATCTGGCGCTGCTGCGCGGCTGCGGAATACTGGAAGATCGCCGTCAGGGCCAATGGGTGTATTACCGGCTCCATCCGCACCTGCCTGACTGGGTGACCGACATGCTGCAGCCGATCCTGGCCGCGAACAAGAACTGGTTGAGCGACAACGTGCAGCGCCTCGAAAGCATGCGCAACCGCCCCGAACGCGCCAGTTCATGTGCCTGAAGCAAGGATGACTATGAAGATTCTCTTTCTCTGCACCGCGAACAGTTGCCGCAGCATTCTGGCCGAGGCGCTGTTCAATCACCTTGCGCCGGTCGGCATGCGCGCGTTCAGCGCCGGCAGCGAGCCAAGAGGCGAAATCAATCCACTGACGCTTGAGGCGCTGGCGCGGGCCGGCATTGCGGCTGATGGCTTGTATAGCAAGAGCAGCGATGCGCATCAGGCGCTGAATCCCGACTTCGTCATTACCGTCTGCGACAAGGCCGCTGGCGAAGCGTGCCCGGTGCATTTCGGCCCCGCCACCAAGGCGCACTGGGGGCTTGTCGATCCTTCCGAGAGCGTCGGTAGTCCCGACGAAATCGGGGCGGCGTTCGATGCCACGCTGGCCAGGCTCAAGCTACGTTTCACCGCGTTTCTAGCGCTACCGCTCGCACAACTGGATGCCGCTACGCTGAGAACCGAGCTGGCGCGCATTGGCACACTTTGAACATTGCAGGACATGCCTAATGAACGACGATCTGCCCAATATCGACCCAGATCTGCTGGATATGCCTGACCTGGACAAGCTTGCTTTGCCAGCAGGTCCAGAACACAGGCCACGCATCCTGCTGCTCTATGGCTCTAACCGGGAGCGCTCCTACAGTCGCCTGCTGGTACAGGAAGCTGCGCGCCTGCTCGAGCGTTTCGGCGCGGAGACGCGCATCTTCAATCCATCCGGATTGCCGCTTCCGGACGATGCGCCTGATAGCCACCCGAAGGTGCAGGAACTGCGCGAGCTGATGCAGTGGTCGGAGGGCCAGGTGTGGTGCTCGCCAGAACGGCATGGCTCGATGAGCGCGGTATTCAAGGCCCAGATCGACTGGGTGCCGCTGGCCATGGGCGCGGTGCGGCCGACCCAGGGCAAGACGCTGGCGATCATGCAGGTCAGCGGCGGCTCGCAGTCGTTCAACGCCCTGAACCAGATGCGGGTGCTGGGCCGCTGGATGCGTATGGTCACCATCCCCAACCAGTCCTCCGTGGCCAAGGCCTTTCTCGAATTCGACGACGCCGGCCGGATGAAGCCCTCGGCCTACTACGACCGCGTGGTGGATGTGATGGAGGAGCTGATCAAGTTCACCCTGCTGGTACGCGGTCGGGCCGACTACCTGGTCGATCGCTATTCGGAACGCAAGGAGTCAGCCGAAGCGCTGTCCCGTCGCGTCAATCAACGCTCCATCTGACTTCCAGGAATCGCCCGCGTGTCTCATCCCTACGACATCCTCGATGTGCCCGGCAGCGCCGGTCGGCTGATCTTCACACCGTGTCCCGGCAGCAAGGGCAGCAGCGTCGACGAGGCGCTGGCGACCCTGCAAGCGGCCGGCGCCGACGCGCTGATCACCTTGATGCCCGACGAAGAGCTGGCCCGCAACGAGGCGACGCAGCTGCCGCAACTCTGCACCGAGCGCGGCCTTGAATGGTTTCACCTGCCGGTGGCTGACGAACAGGTGCCGCTGGCGGACTTCGACCAGGCCTGGGAGCGATCGGCAGACCGTATCAATGAACTGCTGGATGCCGGCAAGCGCATCGCCATTCACTGCAAGGGCGGCTCCGGTCGTACGGGCCTGATCGCAGGACGCATCCTGATAGACCGCGACGTGCCGCGCGCAACCGCTATCGCCAGCGTCCAGGCGTTGCGCCCCAAGGCTATCCAGCATCCGGCCCATGTCGGCTGGATCGAACGCTTCGGCGCATGACGGGCTTCGCATGCTGAATACGCTTGGCCTGTTCGTCATTACCGCGATAGCGGAGATCGTCGGCTGCTATCTGCCGTACCTCTGGCTGAAACAGGGCAAGAGTATCTGGTTGCTGCTGCCGGCTGCGCTTTCCCTCGCGCTGTTCGCCTGGCTGCTGTCGCTGCATCCCACCGCCGCCGGGCGCGTGTATGCGGCGTATGGCGGCGTGTATGTCGGCGTGGCACTGGTCTGGCTGTGGCTGGTCGATGGCGTGCGCCCGACCTGGTGGGACCTGCTTGGCTGCGCCGTGGCGATGCTAGGCATGGCGATCATCATGTTTGCGCCACGAACTTCCTGATTCTCCTTTCAAAAGCGAGTCATCCATGAGCATCAAAGTTGGCATCAACGGCTTCGGCCGCATCGGACGTCTGGCACTGCGCGCGGCATGGGATTGGCCGGAGCTGGACTTCGTGCAGATCAACGATCCCGCTGGCGACGCGGCGACCCATGCGCATCTGCTGAACTTCGATTCCATCCACGGACGTTGGCAGCGCGAAGCGAGCGCCGATGGCGACTGCCTGGTGATCGACGGCCAGCGAATAAAGGTCAGCGCCAACAAGGCGATCAGTGAAACCGACTGGTCGGGCTGCGATCTGGTCATCGAGGCCAGCGGCAAGATGAAGACCGTGGCGGTGCTGCAGCAGTATCTGGAGCAGGGCGTCAAACGCGTGGTGGTCAGCGCGCCGGTGAAGGAGCCGGGCGCACTGAACATCGTCATGGGCGTCAACGATGGGCTGTTCGATCCGGTGCAGCATCGCATCGTCACCGCAGCCTCCTGCACCACCAACTGCCTGGCGCCGGTGGTTAAGGTGATCCATGAGCAGCTCGGCATCCGCCACGGCTCGATCACCACCATCCATGACCTGACCAATACCCAGAGCATTCTTGATCAGCCGCACAAGGACCTGCGCCGCGCCCGCGCCTCGGGCATGAGCCTGATTCCCACGACCACGGGATCGGCTACGGCGATCGCCGAAATCTTCCCGGAGCTGCGCGGCAAGCTGAACGGCCATGCCGTGCGCGTGCCACTGGCCAATGCCTCGCTGACCGATTGCGTGTTCGAAGTGGAGCGCGCTACCGATGCCGCCGAGGTGAACCGGCTGCTCAAGGCCGCGGCAGAGGGCGAGCTGAAGGGCATCCTCGGGTATGAGGAACGACCACTGGTTTCCATCGATTACCGCACCGACCCGCGCTCGTCGATCATCGATGCGCTGTCGACCATGGTCGTCAACGGCACTCAGGTGAAGATCTACGCCTGGTACGACAACGAATGGGGCTATGCCAACCGCACCGTGGAACTGGCGCGCATGGTGGGGCTGGCAGGGTGAGATGCCGCTGAGTGGCGTGTTGCCGAGAGCGGTGCGGGTTATGGAAACGGCAGGGTGGCGGGCTGAAGCCCACCCTACGGCAAATCCGTGACTCGACGCCCCCGACTCTCGGCATGCCACGCCATCGCTCCCGCCAATCTAGCTGCGCAATGCACCTGCTCAATCAATCCGGAACCGAACATGCAAGCCCTTGCCCGACTGTCCCCCGAGGTGCGCCAGTACCTGATCGTCACCGGTAACTACTGGGCGTTTACGCTCACCGATGGCGCGCTGCGCATGCTGGTGGTGCTGCATTTCCATTCGCTGGGTTACACGCCACTGCAGATTGCGGCGCTGTTTCTGTTCTACGAGGTGTTCGGTGTCGTCACCAATCTGATTGGCGGCTATCTCGGCGCTCGACTCGGCCTGAACCGGACGATGAACCTCGGCCTGGCGATGCAGGTCGTGGCGCTGTTGATGCTCACCGTGCCTGCGGCGTTGCTGACGGTGCCTTGGGTGATGGGTGCGCAGGCGTTGTCCGGTATCGCCAAGGACCTGAACAAGATGTCGGCCAAGAGCTCGATCAAGCTCCTGGTACCCGACAGCCAGCAGGGCACGCTGTACAAGTGGGTGGCCATCCTCACCGGCTCGAAGAATGCGCTCAAGGGCGTGGGATTTTTCCTCGGTGGCGCACTGCTGACGCTGCTGGGATTCGCCGGCGCGGTCCTGGCGATGGCTGCGGTGCTAGCCGTGATCTGGATCAGCAGCCTGGTCCTGTTGAAAAAGGATCTTGGCAAGGCGAAGGCCAAACCAAAGTTCAAGGACATCCTCTCCAAAAGCCAGGCAATCAACGTGCTGTCGGCCGCGCGGCTGTTTCTCTTCGGGGCTCGCGATGTCTGGTTCGTCATCGCGCTACCGGTGTACCTGAGCACCGTCTTCGGCTGGAATTTCTGGATGGTCGGCGGCTTTCTGGCCTGCTGGATCATCGGCTACGGCATCGTCCAGTCGATGGCGCCGGCCATTACCGGCAAGCGCAGCGGCAAGGTACCGGATGGACGTGCGGCCTTCATCTGGGCCGCGCTGCTGGCGGCGCTACCCGCGGCAATCGCTGTGGGCCTGACAACTGATGCATCGCCCCAATGGGTGCTGATCGGCGGGCTGCTGCTATTCGGTGCGCTGTTCGCGGTGAATTCCTCGCTGCATAGCTACCTGATTGTCAGCTATGCCAAGGAAGACGGCGTCTCTCTGGACGTGGGCTTCTACTACATGTCCAACGCCATGGGCCGCCTGATCGGTACCCTGCTCTCAGGCTGGGTATTCCAGGCCTATGGGTTGCAGGCTTGCCTGTGGGTGTCTTCTCTCTTCGTACTGCTCGCCGCGATTATCTCGCTGCAGCTGCCGCGTCATACGCAATAACTGAGTAGGGAAGGTCGAGCGCGAACGCCCGACCTGTATCGCTCAGTAGGTGTACTGCAGTTGTGCCCAGAGTTTCTCGGTGTCCACCGAATAGTCATCCGCGTCGTAGCCGGCGTACTTGACCGTTGCGACCAGCCCTTTGACCAGCGGGATGGCGCGGCTGTAACCGATGTTGATCTCTTCCCCGTACTGCTCGCTGCCGCGTTCGGCGCGGAAATCGTGGTACCAGGCCTGCAGCGTGCCGCCGAAGAGCGGTAGTGTGCCCCCCAGGTAAACGTCCTGCACACCGTCCGCCGGCGTCAGGAGGAAGGTGTCGGCCCAGCCCTGAAAGGCGTGCTTGGTGGCCAAAGGCGTCTGGAAGGCGCGATTGCCCGGCCCCGAGTCGCCGCCCAGTACTTCCACGCCCGCTTTCAAAGTCGCACCCTTGAGGGCATAGCCCAGCTCGGCCAGGTAGTACTCGCTGCTCAGCTCCTGAGGATTGCCGGCGTAGTCCTGCTGGCGAGCATATTCAAGCGCATAGCTGATGCCGTGGAGGCCACCATTCAGACGCAGACCTGTGGTTTTGCTGGACAGGGTGCCGAGCGCAGCGGCGGGTGCAGTGGCGATGTTGTCCAGTCCCAGCAGATAGCTGTAGGCGGTGGCCGTCAGCTCCGGTGAGTGCGCGTAGCGGGCGTTGAACAGATGGCTGTGGCCTTCGATATTGGCCGGGTTGGCGCGATTGTCGAAGCGGTTGTCGCCCGGGCCGAAGATTGTGTTGATGTTATCGATGTAGGCGTAAGTCAGCGTCAGCTTGTCGAGCGGTTGCAGCTGGCCCAGCACGCCGTCGTAGGTTTGTTCGTTCTGCCGCCAACCGACGCCACCGACGAAGCGCTGGTTGTCCAGATTGATGCGCTGGCGGCCAGCAATAGCGCTGCCGAACGCATGGTCGTAGCGCAACAGCGCCTGGTTGATCTCGCTGCCGTCAGGGTCCGGCACTGCCGAGTAGTCGGTTTGGCCGTTGCGGGTGCTGTTGTAGGCGGCATCACCCAATCGACTTACGTTGTCTGCTTCGACCAGAGCCGACAAGCCGTACCACTTGCCGGTCTGAAAGCCGACGCGAGTGCGCAGCGTCTGGGCGTTGGCGTGCTTGAGTGCGTTGTCCTGATCGACGTGCTCGTAGCGATAGCGCAGGTCCAGAATCGGCTTAGCGTCGGTGAATATGGTGCTGAAGTTTTCCTGGGCAAAAACCGCCGGACTGCATAGCAGGCCGGCGCTCAGCAGGTAGGAGGTCAGGTGATGTGGATGCAGGTTCTTCATGTGCCGCTCCTTGGTTGACATCGGAGCGAACGATAGGCTGCTTACTATTTTTGCCATTGACAGCCGTCAAGGCTGTAAAAATGCCTCTGGAAAGCACCTCACGGCCCGTTCCAGAGTCAGCCAGGGGTATCTCTAGCTATGTGCTGCGGCTTTCAGCATGCCGATATCATGTGCCGCTCGCCGAATCAGCGCGGCAGCGTTCGGAGCGGACTTATCCTGACCGTTCCGGCGCTCGCGGCGCCAATGCGCCATTGGCTGAAGTGCGCTGATATCTGATCGGGTAACCAGTTCTTCGAGTGATCGCTTGCTCATGTTCGCGTCCTCACATTGTGAGTTCGGTGGAGCGTCCTTGCGCCATGGGGAGTCCATGAGCAGACAATGCGCGATGATTGTTACAGTGGTTTGGCAACAGGGCCGAACCGGATAGTCGGTGCAGAGAGGAGGGTAGCTACCGCATCTGGGTGCAATCAGACTTCGGCAATGACGCTGACGCTGGTAATACCGGCGTTCCAGATCATCTCGTAATGTGCGGTCTGGATAATGGACAGTACGCGTCTTGGCGTTAGAAGAGCCCAGCAATGCTGGCCCGGATTTCGTACCGAGTGATAACGCAACCCGGGAAATCCACCCTGTCTGACCAGGCGACCGAACTGGCGAGAGTGGGTGTAATCATCAGCGTCGTAGATCGGTTCCGACATCGGCACACTCGTGGCGTCCAGCAGCCCAGCCTCGTTGAACTGACATGACAGCCCGCGGAAAACGAACCGCTCGAAGTTCAGACCTTCGACATTCGACCAGTATTGCTCTTGGTGATGCCTGACCTCTACTAGCGCCGTTTCCATGCTGTCGGCCAAATACAGCACGCCGTAGCTGCCATCGCTGAAGCGAGAACCCGCAGGATTGACGTGGGTGAATGGCGCCGTGGCGTAGGAGCAGCCCGGAATGCCAAACGGTATTTCTGATCGCGGGATCAGCTCGAGACGGCCAGTCTCGTTATGCAACCTCGGGTTAGTCAGCGCCTGAAGTTGATAGAGAATCTCGAACTCCTCGGCGTCGGCTACATCATCGAACAGATCGATGGGCGGAAACTTGGAGTTGACCAGCCGATAGGCCTGACAACGGGCATCGGCCCGCACGGGAAGCCCTTTCGGCACTACCACTGCGCGCCTCGCAAACTATCGATGCGACGGAACGACTCGTACAGGGAAATCATGTCGCCCTGAGCCATCACTTCCAGCGGCGATCGTCCATTGAAGAATTCGTTGTGATTGGGCATTGCCGCAAAGCCGTAAGTATTCTCCGGGTTATCGAACATCAGCCGCAGTGCCGCATGGATATTGAGAATAAAACTGACGCGCTGCATCTGGTCCGGATCCAGACTGACCGACCAATCGGTATTCCGCAGTTTGGCGCGTGCATGTGTACTGCGGGAAATACGCAGTATCCGACAGGCCTGTTCGGTAGACGCCTGCCATTTTTCAAGAATGTTCACCGCAGTACGAAGGCCGGCGGCGCACTGGTCTTTGGTAAACGCGGGTGCCTGAAGAGTCGCAGTCATGGCAATTGCTCGATTGATTCCATGGACTCAGCATAGCACTATATGTATCTGCAGATACAAATATGCGCGCACTATCTTTCTGGACATTGATAAGAGCAACAGCGCGTTGCGGTAAGTTCGATATGAACGTCAGCCAACAACCAAGCAGTAAATTGCGTTCAATGGATTTGACGTTCGCCAGGCGCTGCGGCCGTAACAGGAACGCTCGCGCCAATTGCATAAATGAACAATGCGCAAATGGCAGAACGGATATTGGAAGGCTGAAAGCCTTGAAAAGACTGGTGCCCGGAGCGGGGGTCGAACCCGCATACCCTTTCGGATGAGGGATTTTAAGTCCCTTGCGTATACCAATTTCGCCATCCGGGCGGAGGCTGTGTAGCAGTGTGCCGATGGGGAATCGGCGGCGCAGGACTATAGCGAGCCTCCGTGCACCACGCAACCCGAACGGCGTCTCTTACGTGACCTCAGTGTTGGATGCTGGCGAAAACTGCCACCAGCTCGGCAGCAGACGGCCTATCTGCGGCCGGCCGAAGCGGTCGTCGATCAGATGCACGACGCCCTCGTCGCTCTGTGTGCGGATAACCCGGCCCGCGGCCTGCACGACTTTCTGCAGTCCTGGGTAGAGGTAGGTGTAGTCGTAACCCAGGCCGCGGCCGAACAGCTGATCCAGGCGTGTCTTGAACTGCTCGTTGACCGGATTGACCTGGGGCAGGCCCAAGGTGGCGATAAAGGCCCCGATCAAGCGGTTGCCCGGCAGGTCGATGCCTTCGGCGAATGCGCCACCGAGCACGGCAAAACCGACACCCTTGCTGTGCTCGGTGAATCGGTCGAGAAATGCACTGCGGGCCGCTTCCTGCATACCGCGAGTCTGCTCCCAGAAGGGCACATCCGGATACTGCTCGCGTAGCAGCGCGGTCACCTGCTGCAGGTAATCGAAGCTGCTGAAGAACGCCAGGTAGTTGCCGGCTCGCTCGTGATATTGCCGGGCGATGAGCTCGACCACGGCACCCAGTGAGGCTTGACGGTGCTGATAGCGGGTCGAGACGTGATCGGCCAGGCACACCCGCAGCTGATCGGACTGGAACGGTGATTCGACCTCGATCCAGGCGCTACCCGTGGGCAGGCCCAACATATCGGCATGGAACCGGCGCGGGTTCAGCGTGGCCGAGAACAGCACCGTCGAACGAGCCTGCTTCAACCGTGGTGCGAGGAAGGGCGCTGGAACCACATTGCGCAGGCACAGCATCGAACGCTTGGTCTTGCCGCGGCCAGTTGCGGGTAACAGGCTGATATCGAACAACGAGTGCCCACCGAACAGTTCAGCGACCCGGCAGAAATGCATGGCATCGAAATAGTCCCGTTGCAGCTCTGCATCCAGCCCGCCGGGTTGTTCGCCAAGATAATCGGTGACGGCGCTGACCGCCTGTTGCAGCGCGCCGAGCAGTTTGAGCGGCAGCTCGGGCTGCACCTGATAATCCACCAGCTGCTCGCGATGCAGGTCGTTCCAGCAGCGCTGTACTCGGCCCAGTGGGCGTTTTAATGGCGCCGGTGCCTTGCTGCCGAGACCGGCGAAGGCCCGCTGATCGAGCTCAGCGCTATACATGCCGCGCGCGCGTTCGAGCAGGTTGTGCGCTTCGTCCACCAGCACGCTGACACGCCAGTCGTTGTTGAGCGTCAGGCCGTAGAGCAGGGCGCTGATGTCGAAATAGTAGTTGTAGTCGCCGACCACGGCGTCCGCCCAGCGCGCCAGCTCCTGGCTGAGGTAATAGGGGCAGACCTGATGGGCGAGGGCGACCTCGCGCAGGGCCGCTTGATCGAGCATGCTTTGCTGCAGTGCCGCTGCTCGGGCTGCAGGCAAACGATCATAGAAGCCTTTCGCCAACGGGCAGGATTCACCGTGGCAGGCCTTGTCCGGGTGCTCGCAGGCCTTGTCACGCGCGATCAGTTCGAGCACACGCAATTCACCCGCGCCGTTGCGCTGTAGCGTTTGCAGTGCATCCAGCGCCAGGCGGCGGCCGGAGGTCTTGGCAGCGAGAAAGAACAGCTTGTCGAGCTGCTGGCCGGGAAACGCCTTGAGTTGCGGAAACAGCGTGCCCAGGGTCTTGCCGATACCGGTCGGCGCTTGCGCCATGAGCGTGGTGCCGGTACAGGCTGCCTTGTACACCGCCTCGGCGAGTTGCCGCTGGCCGATACGAAATTCGTCGTGAGGAAAGCGCAGGGCGGAAAGTGCCTGGTCGCGCGCAGCGCGGTGGGCCATTTCCTGTGCGGCCCAGTCGAGAAACGCCTGACACTGGGTCTCGAAGAATGCGCGTAGCTGCGCTGCGGCGTGGCGCTCGACGAACTGCGTTTCCTTGTGGCTGGCGACGTCGAAATAGACCAGTGCCAGCTCGACCTCGTCGAGCTGGCGTGTCTGACACAATAGCCAGCCGTAGATCCTCGCCTGCGCCCAGTGCAACTGCCGATGGTTGGCCGGCTGACGTTCCAGATCACCGCGGAAGGTCTTGATTTCCTCCAGGCGATTCCGCGCCGGGTCGTAGCCATCGGCGCGGCCGCGCACCGTGAGTTTTCCGTATTGGCCCTCCAGAGCCACTTCACGTTCGTAGCCCTCGCCGCGCCTAGCGGTGACCTGGGCGTGGCCGGCGATACCCTCTAGCGCGGTGGGCGAGGGCGTGAAGCGCAGGTCCAGATCGCCAACCTTGGCGGTGAACTCGCAGAGTGCGCGCACCGCGACCCGATAGCTCACGCCACGACCTCGGCCCACTGCACGTGACAGACTGCGATAGGCAGGCCGTGCTGATGGGCGTAATCGATCCAGCGCTTCTGGTTGTCCTGCAGGCGATCGCCCGGGCCTTTCACCTCGATCATCCGGTAGCGGCGTTCTTCGGGCCACAGCTGGATGAGGTCCGGCAGGCCAGTGCGATTGCCGCAAACATCAGCGAGGATACGCTGAAACATCAGCTTCAGATGCGCGGCGGGAATGCACGCCAGAGCATGGGTCAGCAGCTCCTCGTCGAGCAGCCCCCAGGTGACGAACGCGTTATGTATGCCGAGCTTTGCCTGAAAGGTGCGCCAGATGCAGTCGCGGTAGTCGTCACTGTCCAGACAGGCCAGGCAGGCAGCAAACAGATCGGCGCGCCGTTGTTGAAAATCCGCACGATTCAGATCAGCCGGCGCCCAGTGGAAAGGGTGGAAGAACGCACCGGGAAGCGGTGCGAAGATCGCGTCCCAACAAAGCAGGCCGAACAACGAGCCGACCAGGGCATTCTCGACGTAGTAGACGGGCGCGCCTGGCGTCGACAGGTGCTCGCGCACCGCATGCTCGACGCTACAGCCGGCCCGGGGCAGGACCAGATCGAGCTGCTCCGGCTTGCGGCTGAGTGAGCGCATCGTAGGAAAGCCAAGGCTGCGCTGCAGGCGCGGCTTGATTCGCTGCAGTTGCTGCAGCTCGTGCTCACTCTGCGGCGCAGCCTGCGCCTGATCTAGCAGCTCCAGCGCTGCTGCAGGCTGGCCACAGCGTTCGAGCACACGAATCGCTCGCTCGCGAGCACCGGGATAGCCATTGGAGGCATGCAGACGCAGGGCTTCTGCCAGGTCACCGATGCGCTCGAACTGTTGGGCGATACGCAGCAGCAGCTTGCCGCGGCGACTCTCCAGCCAGGCGTTGGCATAAGGCACCTCGGGCACGTCGGCCAGCACATCGCTCAATGGCTCGCCGGTATCGAAACGCTCGCGGCAACGATGCAGATGCAGATAGGCATCCAGCTCGGTGCGACAGTTGAAGGCACGTGAGCTGGGCGAGAAGACGACCTGCTCGTAACGATAGATGCCAAGGTCAGCCAGAACGAACTCCGACCAGTCCTGATGGATGTTGCCGAAGAACAGCAAACGCAGGCGCTCACACAGATCGTCTATGCATAACGCGAATACAGCGTCTTCGATCTGGCTGCACCACGCCTGAAACGGCCTGGCCATCTGGTGGGCGGCGCGCAGCTTATCCAGCAGTTCGGCCTTGCGCAGGCTGGCTGATGCAGGCGCCCCAAACACCTGCAGCAGCTCGCCTTTGGTCAGCAAAGCGAACAGCTGCTCGAGCGTCAGGGCCGAAGATGCATCGACCCACCCCTGATCGATCAATGGCTCGACTGCGTGCCGCGAACAGCCAATCTCCGGATAGCGCAGCTTGCTTGCCCGAAACAGCATGCCCTTGCGCATGACCATGCGTACCAGCAGTGCCTGGGAAGGCTGCGGTAGCAGGGCAAAACGATCAATAAACGCCAGCTCGGTCTCATCCAGCAGATCACTGTGGTGACGGCTCACCCAGGCCAGAACCTGTCGGAAGTTTTCGAGGTAGTAGAAGGGATTTTCCAGAGCCTGACGCATTGCACATCCGCTGCAGCTGGGGCGCGCGCGGCCCACTCAAAGACTGGCTATTTATACAGCTTGAGCGGCATTTGGCAATTGTCCGGTGATAAGCGGAAGCCTCACGGACAACAGCAGGCGGCTGAGCGCCGCCTGTTGTGAAGTCGCGAGCTCAGACCGTGCGCGAAAAACGACCGCGCTGATCGCCGCCGAGGTAGGCGTCGAACGCCATGGCGACATTGCGCATCATCAGCTGCCCCTGCGGCAGCAGGACCAGTGCGTCGTCGTGCAGCTCGACCAGGCCATCGGCAACCGGTTCGGCAAGCTTTGCCAGCGAATCGGCGAAATATTCCCGGAAATCGATGCCATGTTTCTGTTCGATCTGGCGGTAGTCGACGCGGCTATGGCACATCAGCGAAACGATCACGTCACGGCGCAGGCAGTCGTCGTCGCTCAGTTTGTAGCCGCGGTGCACAGGTAGCATGCCGTCGTTGAGCCGCGCGTAGTATTGCGAAAGCTCCTTGACGTTTTGGCTGTAGCTGTCGGCGACCTTGCCTATGGAGGAAATGCCCAGGCCAATCAGGTCGCAATCGGCATGGGTCGAATAACCCTGGAAGTTGCGTTGCAGCGTGCCGTTGGCACGCGCCAGGGCCAGCTCATCTTCCGGCAGGGAGAAGTGATCCATACCGATATAGATGTAGCCGGCGGCGGTAAGGCGCTGGATGGTCAACTCCAGCAGCTCGAGCTTGCGCTCCGGCGGCGGCATGTCCTCTGGGCGAATCAGCTTCTGCGCTCGCACCAGCTCAGGCAGGTGGGCGTAGCTGTAAGCCGCGATGCGATCGGGGCGGATGTCGATGATCTTGTCCAGCGTGGTGTCGAAGCTGGCCACCGTCTGCAGCGGCAAGCCGTAAATCAAGTCGACGCTGATGGACTTGAATTGCGCATCACGCGCGGCCTGTACCAGCTCGCGGGTCTGCTCTTCGGTCTGGATGCGATTGACGGCGATCTGCACCTGCTCGTCGAAATCCTGCACGCCGAAACTCAGCCGGTTGAAGCCCAGTTTGCGCAGACCGTAAATCTGTTCGGGCGTAACGGTGCGCGGGTCGACTTCCAGCGAGAACTCGTGGTTGTCGCTGTCATCCATGTTGAACGCCTGATGCAGGCTCGCCATCAGGTCGGCCAGCTGCTCGCTGGTGAAGTAGGTAGGTGTGCCACCGCCGAGGTGCAGCTGAGTGAGCTTGCGCGAACGATCGAAGAGTTCGCCCTGCATGGCGATTTCGCGCTTGAGATACTCAAGGTACTCGACCGCGCGATCGGTCTTGTGGGTGATGATCTTGTTGCAAGCGCAGTAGTAGCAAAGGCTCTTGCAGAACGGAATGTGGATGTACACCGACAGCGGCTTGGGTATTTGCGCCTGATTACTGCGTGCGGCGGCGGCACGGTAGTCATCCTGGGCGAAGGCCTGGTGGAACTGCGGGGCAGTGGGGTAGGAGGTGTAGCGCGGACCGGGACGGTCGTATTTCTCGACCAGGGCGCGGTCGAAGCTCGGCAGTTGGTCCATGTTCGTTGTCACCTAAGGTTGAATTCGGAGTCATGCGCGGAATGCGGTGTCACCTCTTGGGTGTCCGCCTCCGGCAGGTCATGGGCGCGGATTATGGACGATTCGCTTCTTCGCGCCGACTGTCTCAGATCAAGAATAGCGCCCCGGCGGCACTCCAAACCGCACCGTTTGGCGATTCGAAGTGCGCACGGGGCGCGACCGTGGAGGCAACGCCGTGGTGGTCAGAGCTTGAACTGGCCGACCAGGCGATTCAGCTCAGTCGCCAGACGCACCAATTCGTCGCTGATTTCCGAGGTCTGCGTTGCGTCGGCGGACGTGGTATCGGCAATACGGCTAATGGTCGAGATATTGCGATTGATCTCTTCGGCAACCGAGCTTTGCTGCTCGGCGGCCGTTGCGATCTGGGTGTTCATCTCGTTGATGGTGCCGACCTCGTCGGCGATCAAGCCGAGGCTTTGTGCAGCTTTCTCGACGCATTCCGAGCCCGAGCGGGCACGCAATTGTGCCTCCTTCATCGCCTGCACCGCATTGCGTACGCCGCTTTGCAGTTGCTCGATCATCGCCTGGATTTCTTCGGTGGATTTCTGAGTGCGCGAGGCTAGCGTGCGCACCTCATCGGCAACCACCGCAAAGCCGCGACCCTGTTCGCCAGCCCGTGCGGCTTCGATCGCAGCATTCAGGGCGAGCAGGTTGGTCTGCTCGGCGATGCCATTGATCACGCCGAGCACCATGTCGATGCTGGCGCTGTCGCTTTCGACGCGCTGGATGACCTGAGCCGCCTTCTCGATTTCGGCGATCAGCACTTCGATACCGTCGAGTGCCTCGGTGGCAACCTTCACGCCGGCCTTGGATTCACTGTCCGCGCCTGCAGACGCAGTAGCAGTCTGGCTGGCGTTACGTGCGACTTCCTGCACGGTTGCACTCATCTCGTTCATCGCCGAGGCGACCATGTCGGTTTCGCTGCGCTGCTCGTTGACGGCAGACAGCGTCTTCTCCGCCACATGGGAAACCCTTTCCGATACGTCGCTCAGTTGACGAGTGACTCCCGTGACTGCTTCCAGGCTATGGCGGAACTTGCCAATCATGTGATTGAAGGCATCGCCCATTGCACCGATCTCATCCTTCGCCCCTACGGCAACGCTACGGCTGAGGTCTTCATCTTTCGCCATGGAGTCCATGGTGTGGCGCATGGCATTGATACGACGGATGATCACATGGCGCACGGTCATGCACATGACGACCACGCCGATGACCAGCAGCAGCAACTGAATCCCCGCACTGATAAGGATGTTGCGGTCGACTTCCTCATCAAGAGCCTTTAGGTCATAGCTGATGCGCACGGCTCCCATGACTGCATTCTCGGCGCTTTGGTGACAGGTCAGGCAGTTGGTGCCGCGGTAGTCCGCATGAGCAAGAATTGGATTGATGACTGTGAGCACACGGCTGCCATCGCGCTTTTCTACCTCAATGATCTCTTCCCCGCTCAGTGCACGGCGGTCCAGAGCATCGGCGGGGGCCTGGTGGTCATAGCCGGGGCCGAATACCTTTGTGATTTCGTCACTGCGGATGATGCGCGCATCAATGACGCCTGGTCGTGCAAGGATTTTGTTCCGCAGCACCTCTCGCTGGGCCATGGTGCCAGTGAGCATCATGGTGTTGATGCTATCGAAATAGGAGTCGGCGGCATCCTTGGTCTGCTGCTCGACAACCTGCAGCACAAGTCGCTTCTCCGTGCTGGCCGCGAAAAACAGCGAGGCGGACATGATCGCAACCAGCACCAGTACGAGCGCCAGATTGATCTTTGTCTGTACGGACATTTGTCGAGAGGCAGAACTGTTGTTCATGGGTTTCCTTAGTACTACTGCCACACGGAGGTAGCGGTCATTACGCACTCGTTTTTACGGGTTCTCTTCGACGCAGCGGCAAGCCGGACAATCTGAAAGTCATATCGGCGGGCCAAACGAATTCTTGAAGTCATCGCAAATGATAGCCATGCGCCATTATTTGGGCGGGCCATGGTATGGCTTTCCAGCAGAGGAAGATCGCCATTGGCGACCAATAACAGCGCTATCACCGGTTTTACTGATTTAGGTCAGTAACGCTTACACCTTTCGGGTGCGAAGACTGCTATCAAAGCGTAATAGCCAATTGGCAGAGTTATGTATCTATAGTTGTGCGTCATTTTCGAAGCATAAATCCACGGTAGTGCCGGCATAGCTTTACAGAATGACGAAGCCCGATTAGCGTTGCGGCGCCGTCTGAGCGAAGTTGTGCGGCAGGCATATTTTCTGCATTCGTCCGTTGCGCTTGCTGCGAACCCCTGTGGAAAAAGATGGTCGTAGGCTCTACGCCGGCAAGACCGGGCAACACTGCAAGGCAGCTGCTGTTCTCGATGGCAGTGCATCGACTGGAACCTTTATTTCAAGGACTCACATGATCAAGAAATGCCTTTTTCCCGCTGCCGGATATGGCACACGTTTTCTTCCTGCAACCAAAGCCATGCCCAAGGAAATGCTGCCGGTGGTGAACAAGCCCCTGATTCAGTACGGGGTTGAAGAGGCACTGGCGGCTGGACTGAACCAGATCGCGATCGTTACCGGACGTGGCAAGCGTTCGCTGGAAGACCATTTCGACATCAGCTACGAGCTGGAACATCAGATCCGCAACACCGACAAGGAAAAGTACCTGGTCGGTATTCGCCGCCTGATCGACGAATGCAGCTTCTCCTACACCCGCCAGGTGGAGATGAAAGGCCTCGGCCACGCTATTCTCAGCGGTCGCCCGCTGATCGGCGACGAACCTTTCGCCGTGGTGCTCGCGGATGACCTGTGCATCAACCTGGACGGCGACCCAGTACTGGCCCAGATGGTCAAGCTTTACAACCAGTTCCGTTGCTCGATCGTGGCGATCCAGGAAGTCCCGCCGGAAGAGACCAGCAAGTACGGCGTAATCGCCGGCGAGATGATCCGCGACGACATCTTCCGCGTGAGTCACATGGTCGAGAAACCCAAGCCGGAAGACGCGCCTTCTAACCTGGCGATCATTGGCCGTTACATTCTCACCCCGGACATCTTCGATCTGATCGAACAGACCGAGCCGGGCAAGGGCGGCGAAATCCAGATCACCGACGCGCTGATGCGTCAGGCTCAAGATGGTTGCGTACTGGCGTACAAGTTCAAGGGCCAGCGCTTCGACTGTGGTAGCGCCGAAGGCTACATCGCAGCGACCAACTTCTGCTACGAGCACTTCTACCTCACCGGAAAGGCGTTCTGACACTTGGAATCTGATGGGTCTTCCGCAGGGCGAGCTTCACACCGCTTCGCTACCTGATGCGGGAAACTGCGGACCAGGATCCTTACAAAAGCCACCTTCGGGTGGCTTTTGCGTTTCAGGGGGAGGGTATGTCCTCGGCGCCAGGCCCGAGTGGTTGTCCGTAACTGAACTCGACATAGTTGCCCGCCGGGTCACGCAAACCACAGTAGTAGCCTACTGGGTAAGGCTCGTCGCGCGGCTCCCATATCAGACAGCCGGCCCTGCGCGCCATGTTGGCAATCGCATCCACTTCCTCCCGGCTAGCCAGCGCAAAGCCGAAATGGCTGTAGTCATCCGCCGCCAGCGATCGATCCTTGCCGCCGGGCATGATTACGAATATGAACTCACGCTCTTTCCCAGGCTCCGCCATCCAGACGATGCGCGAACCCTTTCCTGCACGCTCGTGAAACACATGCATGCCACAGAATCGTGCATAGAATTCGATACAAGCTTCCAAATCCGGCACGTGCAGAGCCAAATGGGTGAGGGTAGGGCGCATGTGGCACTCCTTCGGTGAATCAGGCCGAAAGCCTGGGTTATGCTGTCCGCTACACAAGGAGACAACATTACATGGCTTACGACTTCGATCTATTCGTCATTGGCGCAGGTTCCGGTGGCGTGCGTGCTGCGCGCTTCGCCGCAGGTTTTGGTGCAAAGGTGGCAGTCGCAGAAAGCCGTTACCTAGGCGGAACCTGCGTTAACGTCGGTTGTGTGCCGAAAAAATTGCTGGTCTACGGCGCCCATTACGCCGAGGACATTGGCCAGGCCCAGGGTTACGGCTGGACCATCGACGGCGCGACCTTCGACTGGAAAACCCTGATCGCCAACAAGGACCGAGAAATCCAGCGACTGAACGGCATCTACCGCAGCATTCTGGTGGATAGCGGCGTGACCCTGATACAAGCGCATGCGCGCCTGGTCGATGCCCATACCGTCGAAGTCGAGGGCAAGCAGTACACCGCCGAGCACATCCTGATCGCTACCGGGGGCTGGCCCCATGTGCCGGCGATTCCGGGGCGTGAACACGCCACCACATCCAATGAAGCTTTCTATCTCGAATCCCTACCGCGCCGTGTGCTGGTGGTCGGTGGGGGCTATATTGCGGTCGAATTTGCCTCGATCTTCCATGGCTGCGGTGCCGATACCAAGCTGCTCTATCGCGGTGAGCTGTTCCTGCGTGGTTTCGACGGATCGCTTCGCGACCACCTGAAGGACGAGATGATCAAGAAGGGCGTGGATCTGCAGTTCAATGCCAACATCGTGCACATCGACAAACAGGCTGACGGTAGCCTGCTCGCCACGCTGGAAAACGGTCGAACGCTGGAAGCAGACTGCATCTTTTACGCGACGGGCCGTCGCCCAATGCTCGACAACCTGGGGCTGGACCAGACCGGGGTAGCGCTGGATGCCCGAGGTTTCATTGCTGTCGACGATGAATACCGCACGTCGGTATCTTCGATCCTGGCGATCGGCGATGTGATCGGTCGCGTGCAGTTGACACCTGTCGCACTTGCCGAGGGCATGGCCGTCGCGCGGCGGCTATTCAAGCCCGAGCAGTATCGCAAGGTCGATTACACGACCATCCCGACCGCGGTGTTCAGCCTGCCGAACATGGCGACCGTCGGACTGACCGAGGAAGAAGCTCGCGAGCAGGGTTACAAGGTGACGATCTTCGAAAGCCGTTTCCGTCCGATGAAGCTCACCATGACCGATAGCCTCGAACGGAGCCTGATGAAACTCGTGGTGGATTCCGAGACCGACCGTGTTCTGGGTTGCCACATGGCCGGGCCGGATGCCGGCGAGATCATGCAGGGGCTGGGCGTAGCGCTAAAGGCTGGTGCAACCAAGCAAGTGTTCGACGACACGCTGGGCATTCACCCAACCGCCGCCGAAGAATTCGTCACTATGCGAACGCCCGCAGCGATCTGAAGACGGGAAGGGCGCACCGACCCAAGCGGCGCGCCTAATGACTCAGTGATGATGCCCTGACGCAGCACCGCTGGCAGCCGGGGCATCGACTTCAATGCTGACTTCAGTGGTGATCTCTCCGCCATTTTCGAACTGCAGCGTAACAGGGAAGCTTTCGCCAGCCACCAGCGGCTGCTTGAGCCCAAATAGCATCACATGGTTGCCACCCGGCTTGAACTCCACCTTGCCACCAGCAGGTACGTCGACCGCTTCAATCCGCTGCATCTTCATCATGTCGCCCTGATGTACGTGGGTATGCAGCTCGGTTTTTTCAGCACGCGAAGTCTGCGCGCCGACTAAACGCTGCGGCTGCTCACCGCGATTTTCCAGAACGAAATACACCGCACCGGTTGGCGCGCTGGGAGGCATCGCACGCGACCATGCCTGGCTGACTGCCAGATCACCTGTAGCGGCTTGCACCGGGGCGTGGTCGTGATTGTGATCCTGCGCAACAGCAGGTAGACAGAGCGCTACAAGAGTACTGGCGGCCAATAAGCGAAGCAGCATGAGAAAACTCCAGTTCCGTTTAGATGCCGTCATATTACGCCGCTGCAGGCTTGCAACGCGATGCGGCGTAACGCGACATTGGATTGAGAGGTTACGCAGCTGAGTGTTGGCAGTCACCACACTAGAAGCTAATCAGGTCTTGGCAAAGAATTCGAAGCTGCCGGAAGACAGAGGGCAGCGGAAGCCCAAGGCGTTTAAGGGATCAGTATCCACCATTTAACATAATATAGATTATGCGAATACTGAGTCCCATTATGGGGTGGGCTATCCACTTGAGTTGCCTGCAGCAAATGCGACATCTCCGTTATCGATCCTTACTCAGATCCAATTTCAATTGCGTTAGCCCTCGCCAAACCTCAAGGCTGCACAGGTAGCCCGCTCAGATGCTGCATCCTGTGCGTAGCCAACCTTGTAATTCGCAACGTCAACCAGATGGGAAGCTCTGCCGGGATGTCCCGGCAGGATGCTCAGTTCTTTCTGACGTTCTGATACAGCATCAGCCTCGATGTCTCGTGCAGGCCGCGCGTGAGTGCGACAAGACGCTTGAACTCCTCAGGGTGCTGGTCGGCTACGTTTTCCAGTGGCTCTTGCGAAGCGATGTCATGGAGGGTCGGTTGACTGCCATCGTGCTGCATCTGCAGAAGAAAATCTTTGGTTACGCCGCCGATTACCGGGAATGTGCCTTCCCTGAGCACCAGCGGAACCACGCGTTCGCCTTCGGGAGCTGGCTGCTGGATATCGCGTCCCATTGCACCGTTGCGAAACTCCATCCCAGCCATGCCCAGCACGCTTGGCAGCAAGTCGACCAGGCCCACGGCTTCTTCAATTACCCGGGGCTCGAGCAGCTTGGGCGCATGAATTAGCAGCGGCACGTGATTGCTCTCAAGCCCTAGCTTTTCAAACGCTGGAGGCATGTGAGGGATCTGACTGATACGGGTGTTGTGATCACCAAACATCACGAAAATGGTGTTGTCGTACCAGCCGCCTTCCTGCGCAATCTCCATCAGGCGCCCGATATTGAAGTCCAGAAGGCGGACCGCATTATATTGCGCCACGCTGCGGGAGCCGGCGCTCTGGACTTTCTCAAGCGGCAGATCGAGCACTTCGAAGCCATCGTTCTGCTTGGGTATGGTGAATGGCCGATGATTGCCAGCAGTCTGGATATAGGCGAAGAACGGCTTGCCCTCCCCCTGCTCTCGCAGTATCCGGTCGCTCTCTTTGAACAGGTCCAGGTCGGAGACTCCCCAGACATCGACCATGGGCGATTTCCAATGACGCTCTTCAAATAACTGGATGTCGTCGATGCTCTGGCGGATCAAGGCGTTCATATTCGCCCAGCCGGAGTTGCCGCCAATCATGTAGTACTTGTCGTACCCCTGCAGGGCGTTCACAAGACTGTGCTGACGAGTGATCAGCGGGTTACGCGTCGCGGTTTCCTGTCGTGACACGTCCGGAACACCGGAAATACTCGCCCAGACGGTTTTCGCAGTGCCGGTGACGGGAACGTAGAAGTTCTTGAAGAACAGGCTTTGCTTGGCCAAGCGATCAATATTTGGGGTGGGATTGAGCGGATTGCCGTAGGCACCCACGGCGCTAGTTCCTAAGGACTCAAGCATGACGAAGACGACGTTCGGTGGTTGCTTCCCGGCAATCGCATATGGCTGAGCGCCCTGCTCTCGGCTGAAATTCAGCGTTTTGGCATCCGGTTGATCGACGCCCAGATACCGACTGACGACTTCGTAATGAACCTCAACCTGATCTCGGTCGTACGGCTGATTCGGCACCTTCAGAGTGTCGTAAAGGAAGACTACGGGGTTCAGGCCGAGCGCAGCGATCTGGTTGTCGCCAGAGAAGAAGGCGTCACTCCAGCGGAGCGGCACGGGGTTTTCCAGGTTGATATTTTCTGTGCGGCCGAGAATGCCCAGGAAAACAACCGCAACCATTGCCGCACTTCCCCAGGTCCGCGAAAAGCGACTGATCGGCTTGGCCGGGCGATCCAGCGTTACCCGCTCGAAGCGCACCAAGAGCCACCAAACCAAGGTGGTTGTGGTGACCCATGCCAGCGAAATCCAGACCACGGGATAGGTTTGCCAAACCATGTCGGTAGATATCTGCGCGTCTTCGAGAAAGCGCAATACGGTGGCGTTGATGCGCACACCCAGATAGGCGTAGTGCCCGAAGTCGATGACATAAACGAGAAGCACTGCACCAAGTGCAAGTGCCAGATAGAGCCGTGCCAGCCAACGAACGGCGTGCGAGCGCGTCATGTTCCAAACGGGAATCCACGCGAGCAGCGCGACCGGCAACATTAGCAAGATTGCCAGCCGAAGATCGAATCGCAGCCCTATTCCTAGTGTTTCCGGTACGGCTTCGACCTCGCTGAGTGCGCCAGTTTCAAACCCCGAAAAGCCAACGAAGAAAATCCCGCGCAACACTGCAAGCACGATGAACAGAATTGCGACTGCACCAAACCAATAGTGCAAGCGCCGCGAATGGAGCCAACCCATTTTTCAAAACCTCGTTATTGAATCGTCAAATGCGCCAGCTAGCCATCAGAGGCTTACGGTCCGGGTGGAATCCTGTCGTCCATTCATCCTGCGCAAAAGCGCCTTGGCAACATAAACAATCAGTGCGCCGAGGCTGAACAATGCGATGAAGGGGTCCAACAGGTAATCCCAATAATTGGGGGAAGGCTTGAGGCCCAGGCTGAATGCCAGTGTTGCCAGCCCCAGCATGCAGACACTCAACCAGTTCTTCAGTATCACGAGCCCCAAGGCAACCACACCGACAAGCGCAATCAATGGACGTGGGCTATACCCGATTTGATAGGGGTCGAAGTAAGACAGGCCCATGGTCGCCGGATAGAGAAAGAGCGATAGCCCTCCCATTAAAATGAATAGCTGAATCAGTGCATTTGGGCTTGGCGGTACTACCAGACGCATACGTAACGCTGCGAAAAACACCAGCGCGACCAGCGTTGTAACAGCCACATCGTCGGTAAAACTGCGCATGTAAGCAGCCAGCGAAAGACCATTCATGGGAAGGAAGCTGACCATTAGAAGTAACAACAGGCCAACCCCGTTAATACCCCGGCTCAGGCCGAACCCAGAAAGGACAATGAACGCGAGTAACGCAAAGGTCAGATGCGCTTGCCAAAGCTCGGGCATTAGAGCTGCTCCTCAAGCCAGGCATCATTGAAGCTGACGTGTTTGATGAAAGTGTTGTTCCAGGAGTAAACCAAGTGGTAGAGGCCATCGGCACTGCGAATGAAGTACGGGTACTCGTACTCGAAGTCGCAGCCGTGGGCGCTACAAACCCGCCTATCCAGATTGGCAAGAAACTCGTCTACCAGCGGCAGGCGTCGCGCACCGCTGGAAAGGCGGAATTTGTCGCCGATGATCTCTCTATATGCCTGCGGGCTAAACGGATTGCCTTCTGGATCTGGCGATTCGTCAAGGTCGAATACTGGCTTCCAGAGCTCTAGGCCAGAGTTGGTTTCCATCAGGCGAAGGCGGAAACGCCCGTCCTCAAGATCGTTCAGAGCAACCAGCAGCCCATGATTCGGCGTGGCGACCGCAGCGAGGGAGGAGTTGGGATTGGCCGGATCAATGGGATAAGGCTCGCTCCAGGTTCGCCCTGCGTCCTCCGTACGACTTGCAAGCACCTTATGGTGGGCAGCCCCCGCATAACGCAACATCGCAATTGCCCTTTGTTCATCCATCGGCACAACCGTGGGCTGCAGCGAGTCCATGCCCTTGCTGATTCGGCTTTTTCCAATTACGTCGCCGCTTGGGCTGATATATAGATACTCGGCAAACTTGCCGAGAAACTCGTGGTAAACGGGCAGCCCGATTGTGCCGTCGCTATGGAATACCGGGGCGTTGCGCACCAGCGTGCTGATATTCAGGAAGGGAGTAGTAATTAGCTGCTTTGGCGTCGACCAGGTCTCGCCAAGGTCGTCCGAGTACATGGCGTTTATGGCGCTTCCAGCCCAGCCCCCAATCGATACCGACACATAGAACAGCCACAGTTTGTTATCCGGTGCCAGCGCGATTACCGGATTACCCAATTTGCGTATGTGTTTCTGAGTCGCTTCCTGGGTCGACTCCCGCGTTGCCAGAACCAGCTCGCTGCCCCACTCCCCCGTAAGGGCGTCGTAGCGGGCGCCCCGGACCTGTACATCCGCGGCGCCCTCTCTCGAGCCCGCAAACCATACGGCCATCAATCCGCCGTCCGGCAATGAAGTCACCGAAGACGCATGAACGAACTCATCTATGTCAGAAGACGCAAAACGGGTGCTGTAGAACGGTGCCGCAGCATCGATCAGCCCAACGGGGCCTGTCGTCACAGCAAAACCAGAGACGGCTCGATCAGGATAAAGCCACCAGGTGCTAGTGAAGACGGCAGCAACAGAGATGGCACAGAGCCAAGAAGGGAGAAATCCGTACTTTCCAGAACTCATAGAAAACCATATCCATATAAACACACGACGCATCCAGCGCTTTGCAAGAAACGACGAGACTCATGCCTCGGAGCGCCAAGGCGTGGAAGAACCGTGTCGGTTGGTCTCTACAAGGGAGGTACTCGACTTATGGGTGGCAGAGGCCGCAGGCCGTACTAAAGCAGCCGCCGATCATGGCCGAGCGCGGCGGTCGGCGCAACCTCTCAGCTTCAAACTACGGCCTGCCTAATTGTTGATGGTGTACCGGCGCACCGCCCAGAACTCTGATAAGTACAAGTGCCGTTGCGATGCTGGCATCGCAATATAATGCCGCAAAATCTCCGTGGCAAATTGCCGCACCCTACCCTTGGGCTTGGGATATCGCGACGGCTGGCGTGCCACTTCGCTTATGCATGGGTCACCCAGCACGGCCAACCCGCCCGCTTTATTGCACGAGGCCATAGCGCAGCACTGATGCGTCGCTAGGAACGCCGATACGGCAATCAACCCTGCACGAAACCAATACTCAAGAGCACGACCTCGCAGCACTGAACGATCAATAACATCGCGGCCTGAGACTGGCAGTTCGCTACTAGCCCTCAAATCGCGTCTAGATCGTTCCAATTACCAACTCAATTGCAGATGTGGCCTTCCTGGTTTCATCCAATTGCAACATGACAGGGCCTCAATCGAGCAACAACCGTTTGTGCTCGATTACCGGAGATTTTGTATGACTAACCACGCCCTGTGCGGGCTTGTAGCCCGCTCCCCTTTCAAGCAACAGCGCTACCATTTTGCCCAGCTACACAGCGCTGTGAAATTGCTCATCCCCCTGCTGCGAAGTGCATTGGATGAAGACTGGGTCGCCGTCCAGAAGGCAGAACGGCAGATCCGGGACCTGAGCCAGGAGGGCGAAAGGATCGCGCGAGATATCTGCCTGCATCTACCCACCACATTGTTCATGCCGATTCCGCGCGGCGACATCATCGACCTGCTTCACGTGCAAAGCGAGCTGGGAAAGTGCAGCAGCGAAGCAGCACGTCTTGTATCACTGCGCCAAATGGCGATCCCGATGGCATTGCAAGACGAGCTTCGTGTTCACCTTCTACGGGCCGTAGATGCAATCACGCACGTCATGGCCATCATGGAAAAGCTGGATGAGCTACTAGAAAGTCGCTTTCGCGGCCGCGAAGCCGTTCTGGTTCAGACGCTGATTAACGAACTGATCAATATCGAACTGTCCTCCAGGCAACGCCGCGACGAAGCCGCGAAAAAGCTGATCTCGCTGGAGGCGAACCTTCCGGCTACAGAAGTGGCTGCGCTGGATCGATTTATAGAGCTGATCGCGGACATGTCCGCGCAAGCGAAACAAGTCGGCTTGCGCTTGGAGCAGTTGCTGGCGGCCTAGAAAGTCCAGGTCGCGGGGCTTGTGCTGACTGCCCCCCAGCAATGCTTGATGCGCGATGACGCGAGCGGAGGCCCGTTCGCATCACTTTCGTTAGAAGCTAAAAACCTTGCGCTGGGGCTCCAGCATGGCGCGCGCCATGGCGTCTGGTTTGGCGACGGAGACTCCATCCTTGAGCTGCTCGGCGGCATGTCCTGTATTGGGCAGGTACAACGCGCAAACCGAAGCGGTCGCGCCCTTTTTCAGGGCAGCGCTTAATAGCTGCGCCGGCGTCACGTCATTGGGTTTCAAGGCTTCACCTCCGGCATCCTTGAGGGCCAGATCGCCGCCTTGGTCACACAGCAGGATGTCGACTTGAGCGCCCTGAGCCTGCATCTGATTGGCCAGTACCATGGCCATTCCCTGGGTCATATTGCTGCTATCACTGAGGATCACCGTAACGGCCTGGCTCTCTGCGACTGCGAGGCATGCAAAACCGGATAAGGCGGTTGCGGCTAGGAATCTCTTCATGTTCGTTTCTCCGTCACGCTAAAAGCTAATCGGATTTCAAGCCGGCAAGATCTGCAATGCCGACAGCGGTGTATAGGCAGCGCAGCAAAGTGCGTGCGCCCGCGACCCACACTATATACCCATGGGGGTATATTCCAATCGTAAACTTTAGGCTGTTGCCTGCACACCAGCGTCGCTGCGGCATAACGTCCGGCCAGGCAGACGTGCCGATCGCAGGGTCGTGAATCGGTTGGGGAGGTCCGGCGGCAGCTAGCGCATGCCTAGCTGCTTGCGCATCTGCGCGGTGATTCGCTGGCTTGTTTGCGCGATATCCGCCCAGGGGTCATCAGCACCGAGTTCGTGCAGCCGCTCCATAAGATTGCGAACCGTCCACCTGTTCGCGCCTTTCAGCTCCGCCAGCTCCTCCCGGTAGACCGGCACGGAAACCGGCAAACCGTCTCGAGCACGCGCCGAATACGCAGCAACGGTGCTGGCCCCGCGGCTATTGCGCAGGTAGTCAATGAAGATGCGCCCGACCCGGTTTTTCGGCCCGCTTACTGCCGAAAAATGTGTAGGCAGCAACTTGGCCAGGTACTTGGCGATAGCCTGGCTGAAGCCCTTCACTTCGCCCCAGTCGTGCACCGGGTCGAGCGGCACCACAATGTGTAAGCCCTTGCCGCCGCTGGTCTTGAGAAACGATGCCAGGCCAATTTCGTCCAGCAGCGTCTGGGTCAGCTGAGTCGCTTCGATCATGCTCTTCCAGGGCAGCGCCGGGTCAGGATCGAGGTCGAGCACAAAGCGGTCTGGGTGCTCCAGTTCGGGCGCTACGGCATTCCAGCTATGCAGCTCGATGGTCCCCATCTGCGCGGCCCCGACCAGCGCTTCGGTGCTTTCGATAACCATCAGCGCGCCATGTTTCGGATCGAGTGAGGGATCGAGCTGGGTGATATGCGGTATGGCCAGCTTGTCGGCATGCTTCTGAAAGAACAGCTCCCCGCTGATGCCCTCCGGTGCACGAACCAGCGCGAGGGGGCGTGCGCGCAGTTGCGGCAGCGCCCAGGGGGCCACCTGCGCGTAGTACCGAGCCAGTTCGATCTTGGTCGTGCCGCTGCTGGGGTCAATCACTCGCTCGGGATTGGAAATCCTGACTTTCCCGCTGCCAACAGTATCTGCCGTCTTCGCGACCGGCGTCCTGGATGCACGCGCGACTGATTTTGCTCGCTCATGGGTAATGGCTTCGGCAGGTTTATCCGAGCGCAAGCCATGAAACACCGAATGGCGGACGACGCCCTGGCGAGTCATCTCGGCATAAGCGACTTCACACATCAGCTGAGGTTTGAGCCACTGCGCGCCCCGTGTGTCGGCCGCGGGCGGTGCCTTGGACAACGGGCTGTCATCGGTCTCCAATTTCTTCAGCTGTTTGTGCAGTGTCTCCAGTGTGGCGTGATTGAACCCGGTGCCCACCTTGCCGGCATAGCGCAGCTTACCCTCTTCATCATGCAGCCCCAGCAGCAGCGCACCAAAGCCGGTGCGCGTACCTTTTGGCTGGGTGTAGCCGACGATGATGAACTCCTGGCGATTACTGCATTTGATCTTCACCCAGCTATCGCTACGTCGAGAGACGTAGGAGCTGCCGGCGCGCTTGCCGATCAGCCCTTCGAGCTTCATCTGACAGGCGCTTTCGAGAATGCTGTCGGGCTGCTCGGTGAAGCCATCGGAAAAGCGCAGCAACTCGCTATCGCTGCGGCCCAATAGCTCCTGCAGTGCCGCACGGCGGTGTTCCAGCGGTACCTGGCGCAAATCCATACCGTTCAGAAATGGCAGGTCAAACAGGTAGTAAAGAATGCTGCCGCTACGCCCCACCTCGAAAGCGTTTTGCAACGCCTGAAAGTCCGGCGTGCCCTCCTCGTCCGCTACTACGACCTCACCATCCAGCCAGGCGGACTGCAGTCCCAAACCTGCCAATGCTTCAGCTTGCTCTGGCATCTTGGCAGTCCAGTCATGGCCATTGCGGGTAAACAGACGCACCTCTCCTGACTCGACCCGAGCCAGCATGCGATAACCGTCGAACTTGATTTCGTAGTGCCAGTCACCATTAGGTACCGCATCGACCAGCGTCGCCAGCTGCGGCTTGAACGTATTTGGCAACTCTGCAGCGACTGCACCTTCGAGCGTTACGCTTGAGCGATGCTTGCGTGTGGTTCGCTTGACCGGCTTTTTGACCGGCTCGACAGGTGCCATTTGGGTGGGAGTCTTGGCGACACCGCGTTTGCGCGGTACGAGCGCGCGATCACTGAGCACGCTATCCGGCTCAGCGACAACGACATTGTAGTCGCTCTCGTCGCGCGCAGCTTCGTCCCGGGATTTGATTAGGAACCACTGTTCCTTCTTGCCATTCAGATTCGTACGCACCAGGTTCCAGCTACCTGCGAGCTTTTCGCCCTCCAGCGTGAATTTCAGCTTGCCTTTGCGATAGCCGTCCAGAGCGTCGCCCAGGGGCAGCCAAACGCCACGGTCCCAGACGATTACATCGCCAGCGCCGTAATGCCCCTTTGGAATGCTGCCTTCGAACGTGGCGTATTCCAGAGGGTGATCTTCCACGTGCACGGCGAGCCGGCGCACCCTTGGGTCCAGGCTAGGACCTTTGGGAATTGCCCAACTTTTCAGCGTGCCGTCCAGTTCCAGGCGGAAGTCGTAATGCAAGCGCGTGGCATCGTGTTTCTGGATGACGTACTGCAGCGCCTCACGCTTGCGCGATTTCGCCCGTACCTTGCCGGAGGGCTCAGGGGTCGCGGCGAAGTCACGCATACGCTGGTAATCATCAAGCGCCATGACCCGGTCTCCTCGTGCGCAGCCGTTACTCCAGCTTGCCGGCGTCGGTAGAGGTATCGTTCGGGCCGCCTGGCGCTGAATGGCGATTCGGATCAGTCGAGTTCTCGTCCTCGCCCATTGGCGGCGCCACGGGGCGGCCGTCCTCGGTTACGGTCCGGCCTTGTTCATCTGTGCGCGTCTCCACCTCCTCCTGAGGCGTGGGATTACCCATCGTGCTCGGGCGTGAACCCGTACCATCCCTGGGTGTGCCTGCAGGAAACTGAGCGATGGCAGGGGCAGCGACCAAAGCACTCAGGATTGCCGTGAGTAATAGTCTTTTCATGTGCGTCTCCGCGAGGGGCTGGCGCTAGCACGCGCGTCTGGTATTAGTTTGGTCACCCCCTGCAGGTACGAGTTCAGGATCGCCTGTCTCGCAGGCCTTCCGATAAATGGCGATGGCCGGCAAGCGCCTGCCAGAGCGCCCTTGCGAATTAATCCGCCAGGTGGACATATCGCCGCATTTACAACCCGGGGCTGGCTGCTACGGTTGAAAGACGCTACGACAAACAGGGAGCGCAGCAGCCGTTACGCTGCGATTCAGCCACCTTCCAGATTCAGGGAGGATTTATGAGTACGCGACTTCCTCTGTTCAAAATAGAAGCCATTTTGCACACCTATCTGCGGCCGTTTCAGTGCGAGTGCCGCGATGCTGACAGCTCGCTGAGCGTGCGCCTTTTCCACGAGCCGCCGGACGAAGAACTTACCGTTCTAGGGATTTCCTACGACCAGTGTCGCGATGCAGCCAATCTGGTGCGCCTGGCGCAAGAGCTGCGTATAGAAATGTTCGCGACCCGCAGCACGCTGGCTGAAGCCGAGACCCTCGAACGAGCCGGTTGAACGAAGCCGCTTAACGCGGCGTACGGATAATCCGGCTGCTGGAGGTTTGTCCGCGACCCATGTACTTCAGAAACACATCGTGGCCATAGCTATGGGATTGGACCGGCTTCTGGCGTCCAAAACGTTGCCAGGCCCGCTCATGGAGATAGAACACCACCGTGTTGCACAGCGGCTCTATAAGCGCCACGGCGCCGCCCAGCACCACACTGCCGGTGAGCGCATATACGACGATGAATGCTGTAGCAAAATGCAGGACGGCGAAGGTCAGGGTTTTGACGAGCGGTCTTGGTTTCATTGATTGCTTCCACGGGTGCACGCCATCTAGTGGCCGCACCGCCCTTATCAATTCACGAAAGCCCGGCCAGAAAGGCTGGGCGTTACCCGCTTAGCGCTTGGCTTCCACGTTTGGCTCAGCCGCACGAGTCAGATAGGCCTGCGTCAGTTCCGGCAGGTGCTCGCGCAGCCAATCAGCCATCGCGACCTCCTCTACCAGAATGCGCTCGCAAACTTCCTTGGTTTGCATATCACCCACCGCCTCGGCGGCGGCGATAAGGATGGTGTAGGAAGCGATTTCCAGATTCTCGAACACGTAACCCATCTGAGCGCCCTTGACGATTTCGTCATTGACCATCATTCCGCCCATGGCCTGCCCCATCGCCATCATCTTGCCGCCCAGGTCTTTTAGACCTGAGTAGGATTTGTCGTAGCGCTGCAGGCACCCTTCGATCAGCTTCGCCTGGTTCTGGGTCTCAGCGATGTGCTGTTCGATACGCGCTTTAAGCTCTGGGTAATGTTCGATACGGCTCGCCTGCTTGTTCAGCATGGTCTCGGCCTGGGCTTCCATGGCGTGGGCGTCGCGAAGCCACTCGATGAGGCGCTCGGTACGTACATCATTGCCGGTCTGTGCACTCTGCATGGTTCTTCTCCGTCAGGTCTGGAAATTCGGGCCGTGTTTTCCGGCGCGCTTGTATTTTGTGAAAGACCCTGCCGACGAGAGTTCCCCCCATCCGTCCGGCGCGCCAGGCGAGTGGACGAGCCTGAACTTTTGTCACACGCTGCCTGTCACTGGCCCTGACGAACGGCGAACTGGAGCCCTTGCTATCGAACTTCCTGCCTTCCTTTTGCAATGGGATCAGTACATCAGCCAACCGGCACTGCGCACGCTCGTAGCGGCCATGCTCGTTGTGTTGGTACTGAGCTTGTTCGGCCGCCTGCTGACGGCTCTGATGCTGCGCTTGGCGCGGCTTTTCCTGTTCACACGCGAGCTGTCTGAGCACCTGGAGAAACCCATTCGGGTGTTGCTGCCATTGGTTGGGCTGCAAGGCGTCTGGACGTCCGCGCCGAATGATTTACTGCTGATCAACGCAGCACGGCAGATAACCACCCTGCTGATCATCGCCGCGCTGACATGGCTAGTGATGCGCCTGTTGCGCGGTCTGCAGCAGTTCATCGAGCTTAGAAACCCGGTGAATGTGGTCGACAACCTGCGGGCAAGGCAGATTCAGACACAGTCTCGCGTACTGCTGCGAACCTTGACGTTCTTCGTCCTGCTGATCGGCGCGGCGGCAATGCTGATGACGTTCCCCGGTGCCCGCCAATTCGGCGCGAGTCTGCTGGCCTCTGCGGGTCTTGCAGGCCTGGCAGTGGGCTTTGCGGCAAGGCCGGTACTGGCCAATCTAATTGCCGGACTGCAGATCGCGATGACCCAACCGATCCGACTCGATGACGTAGTCATCGTCGAGAGCGAATGGGGCCGTATTGAGGAAATAACCGGGACCTATGTAGTCGTCCGCATTTGGGACGACCGCCGGCTGGTCGTGCCGCTGCAGTACTTCATCGAAAAGCCCTTTCAGAACTGGACGCGCCGTGGCTCCAGCCTGATCGGCACGGTATTTCTCTGGGCCGATTATTCGCTGCCGCTTGAGCCGCTACGCGAAGAGTTGCGGCGCCTTTGCAAGGAAGTCCCTGAGCTGTGGGACGGCAGGGTGTGCGTGCTGCAGGTGACCGATACCAGCGAGAAATCGATCCAGCTGCGTGCCTTGGTCAGCTCACCGGATTCGTCTCGCAACTGGGATCTGCGCTGCCACATTCGCGAGAACCTGCTCGGCTTCATCCAGCGCCAATACCCGCACTCGCTGCCGCAGGTCCGGGCAGACCTAAGCGTCGGGCACAAACAGCGTGTCGATATGTCACCGCCGGAGCACGTCGAGCCCGAGCGCCAACCACCTGTGTAAAACCTAGGCGCTAGCAGTACCGTGCAGCTTCTTCAGCAGCCCTACGTACATCTCCGGCAATCGGATCAACCCGTGCCAGGCGGCCAGCTTGCGTATTTCCACACGGCCACCCTCGAACTGCACCGTTTCGCTCATCACCAACACCCGTTCGCCCCGCTTCAGTGCATACGCATAGCACTGAGTACCGCCTTCGTCCTCCTGGTCATCGTCCGCAACACCGGTATTGGCGATCGCCATGTTGGCGCTGCTGGCGGCACGAAGGGCGCCTACGGCCATCTCGCGGGCCACCTCCTCGCTGGTAAGGCCGAACTCCTCGATGGTGTCGAAATTCACCTCTAGCAAGCGGTTCTTGGCCTCCGGCGAGTACGCCACGAAACCACATTCGAGCACCTGTCCGCACCCGGGAATGTCACCCAACAGGGATGCCATGAGCCCACATGTACATGATTCGACAGTAGCCAGTACAAGCGCTTCGCGCTGGAGAAACGCAACGATGTTCTCAATCTCTTGCATGGTTCTTGCTCCGCCAATTTCGAGGGTCATCGCCTAACGGCTCTATATTCCGAACAAGTTGGCTAGGTACGAGTTCCAGGGCGGCTGTTGATGGGATTTTAAGAACTTCTACCGCGACGCTGGGTCTGGTTTTTGGTAGGGCCAGTGCAGTCCTACGTGCCCTCGTGGCAACTCAATTACAAGAAGCAAGTTCAGCCTGGTCGTGTTCATGGTATGTGGCGGTCATCAGATCGTTGCATAGGAGAAATATGCTCGTAGCTGGCGCCGGCACCTGGAACGCCGGGGCTCTGGGGAGATCGAGATGAGTATTGCCGCTGTGAACGCCCGGCCTGTCGGATTACCGAAGGCCCAACCTGTTGCACCCCCGGTTACCCGCCCTGCCCTGCAGATTCGCAGTAGCCACGACGACAAACGCAAAATCCTGTTCGTTACCTCCGAACTGACCGACCTGGTCAAGACCGGCGGCCTTGCCGATGTGTCTGCTGCACTGCCCCGCGCGCTTGGTGCACGACACGACGTGCGCGTGCTGATCCCCGGCTATTCACAGGTGATCAACGCCGGGCATGCCATCCGCACGGTTGGCTCGCTCAATGGCTATGCCGATATACCCGGCTGCCGAATCGGCCGGATGGACATGCCCGATGGCCTGATCATCTATGTACTGATCTGCCCCGAGCTCTACGAGCGCGACGGCTCGCCCTACGGCGATGGCCATGGCAATGACTGGCCGGACAATCCGATTCGCTTCGCCCGTCTGGGCCTGGCTGCGGCGGAGATTGCCGCCGGTACCGCCTGCATCAGCTGGGCTCCGGAACTGGTGCATGCGCACGATTGGCCAGCCGGGCTGACGCCTGCATACATGCGCTGGCGTGGGCTGAATACACCGAGCGTCTTCACCATTCATAACCTTGCCTATCAGGGCAATATCGACATGTCGCAGCGGCGCCAGCTGGGCATCCCCGCCGACGCCTGCGACCCCGAACGCATGGAGTTCTACGGCAAGCTTTCGCTACTCAAGGCCGGTATTGCTTATGCCAACCGGGTAACCACCGTAAGCGCCACCTATGCCGAGGAAATCACCACGCCGGAGTTTGGCTGCGGCATGGAGGGGTTCCTCAGCATGAAAGCCCGCCAGGGACTGCTCAGTGGGCTACTCAACGGTATCGACGAGAGCTGGGAGCCGGAAACCGATCCCTATCTGGTGAGCGGCTTCAGCGCGCGGCGCTGGACCGGCAAGGAGGCGAACGCCGCCTATATCCGTGAATCCTTCGGCCTCGAACAGTGCGGGGCGCCTTTGTTCGCCGTGGTTTCGCGCCTGGTTCACCAGAAAGGCGTAGATCTGACGCTCGATGTGGCCCACGCCATCGTCGAAGGCGGCGGCCAGCTGGCAATCCTGGGGCAAGGCGATCACCACATCGAAAACCAGGTTCGCCAACTGGCGGCCCAATACCCTGGGCGCGTTGCGGCACACATCGGCTTCAACGAAACCGATGCGCGTCGGCTGTTCGCCGGCAGCGACTTCCTGCTGATGCCGTCGCGCTATGAGCCGTGTGGCCTGAGCCAGATGTATGCCCAGCGTTATGCCTCCTTGCCAATCGCACGTCGCACGGGCGGTTTGGCCGACTCCATCGAGGATGGTGTTACCGGCTTTCTGTTCGACGAGCCAGACACGGCGAGCTACCGCCAGGCTGTTCAACGGGCGCTGGCCATTCATCAGCACCCGCAGTTACTCGGCGCGATGCGCTGTCGGGCAATGGCGACGGGATTTTTCTGGCGCCACGCCATCGAACCTTATGACGCGCTTTACCGGCAATTGCTCGGCGAGCGTCGCGAGGTCCGTCTTTTAATCTGAAGAGGTCGTTAAATGCAGAAGCAGCGTGCCCATATAGGGCATCACGGTCCGGAGTTGCTGGATGACGGGACGACCCGCTTCCGACTCTGGGCGCCCGATGCGCAAAACGTCAGTCTGATCGTTGTAGGCGCACAAACGCTGCCGATGACCGCCACAGAAGATGGCTGGTACAGCATCGACGCTCCCTATGGCGCCGGTACGCTGTACCGGTTTCTTATCGACGATGATCTGCACGTACCTGACCCCGCCTCGCGCGCTCAGGCCGGCGACGTCCATGCGCCGAGCCTGGTGGTCGACACCCATAACAACTATCTGTGGCGCAACAGCAGTTGGCTGGGCCGCCCATGGCACGAAACCGTGCTGTACGAGATGCACGTCGGCCTCTACGGCGGCTTCGCAGCAATGGAACGGCATCTGGCTGAACTTGCCGAGCTGGGCATCACCGCGATCGAGCTGATGCCCATCGCGGAGTTTCCTGGCGACCGCAACTGGGGTTACGACGGTGTACTGCCCTATGCGCCGGAAGCGGCGTATGGCAGCCCCGAAGAACTCAAGCATCTCATCGACACCGCACATGGGCTGGGACTGATGGTCTTCCTCGACGTGGTTTATAACCACTTCGGCCCGGACGGCAATTATCTCGGCCACTATGCCAAGCACTTTTTCCGCCACGACCAGCAAACGCCCTGGGGCGACGGTATTGATTTCCGCCGCCGCGAAGTGCGCGATTTTTTCATCGACAACACGCTGATGTGGCTGATGGACTATCGCTTCGATGGTCTGCGTTTCGACGCCGTGCATGCCATCCCCGATCGCAGCTTCCTGACTGAACTTGCCGAGCGCGTGCATGCAACGGTGGAGCCCGGCCGTCATGTACATCTGGTGCTGGAGAACGAAGATAACCGCTCAACGCTGCTCACTCAGGGGTTCACTGCGCAGTGGAACGATGACGGCCATAACGTGCTGCACACCCTGCTGACCGATGAAAGCCAGGGCTACTACGCCGATTACAACCAGGACGCAACCACCAAACTGGCGCGTTTTCTCGGCGAAGGCTTCATCTATCAGGGGCAGAACAACCGCCGCGGCGAAGCTCGGGGCGAACCGAGCGGGCATCTCTCGCCGACATCATTCGTGCTGTTCCTGCAAAACCATGATCAGACCGGCAACCGAGCGTTCGGCGAACGCCTGGCCAGCCTTGCCGATCCGCAAGCACTGCGCGCGGCAACCGCGGTATTGCTGCTATCGCCCATGGTTCCGCTATTGTTCATGGGCGAAGAATGGGGCTCGCGCCAGCCCTTCCTGTTCTTCACCAGCCATCACGGCGAGCTCGCCGATGCGGTGCGTGAAGGCCGCCGAAACGAATTCGCAGAGTTTGCCGAATTCGCCGACGAGGCCACGCGCGAACGGATTCCAGATCCGAACGCAGTGTCCACGTTCGAGGATTCGCGGCCGGACTTCGACGCACGTCACCACCCGGAACATGCCGAATGGCATGCGCTGTATCGCCAGCTGCTACGCATTCGCCATGCGGAGATCGTGCCGCGTCTGGCCGGCTCACAATTCCTCGATGCACGCGTTCTGGCCGATGCGGCAGTTCTCGTTCACTGGCGATTAGCCGACGGCTGCCGGCTGCGGCTGGAGCTCAATCTTGGTGGGCAACCCGCACCACTTCCCGCCTCGTCCGCCACCGCCGAGCTGCTGTTCGCGAGCCGTGAGACGGTCGGCGACACGCATAACCAGTTGGCGCCTCGTATGGCCAAGCTGTATCTGGAGAAAGCCACATGAGCGACGAATCCCTAATCCGCCTGGCAGAAGCCGCCGGGCTGTCCATCGACTGGATCGACGCCGATAACCGCGAGCAACGGGTCGAACCTGCTGTGCTGCGCGAGGTGCTCGCGTGCCTCGGACTGGCCGCAGAAACGGCTGAAGATGTCGATGCCAGCCTGGAAATTCTCGCGCACAAGAACAACCACGGCGGCGTTCCCCCGTTGTTGACCTGCGACCAGCACGCGGCACTGGAGCTAGGTGGTTTTTTTCCGCCGTTGAGTCGATTTCAGCTGACGTCGGAAGACGGCAATGTCCAGCACGGCATGCTCGACGAGCAGGCGCAATTGCCGGCAATCGATACGCCGGGTTACTACCAGTTGACCATCGACAAATACCAGCTGACCGTCGCCATAGCTCCATGCTCCTGCCCGACCGTCGCTGAGCTTGCTGGAGCCGACGCCTGGGGGCTGACCGCCCAACTGTACAGCCTGCGCCGCGCCAACGACGGCGGTCTGGGCGATACCCAGGCTCTGGAGACGCTGGTACGCAATGCAGCAACCCATGGCGCCGACGCGCTGGGCATCAGCCCGGTACATGCCATGTTTGGAGCGCATATCAACCAGTACAGCCCGTACTCGCCCTCCAGCCGGCTGTTCTTCAACGTACTGCATGCAGCACCAGGCTCAATTCTAGGTGAGCGACCGCTGCGCCAGGCCATCGAAACCTGCGGGCTTGCTGAAGAGCTGCAGCGCCTGGAGCAACTCGATCTGATCGACTGGCCCGCCGTGGCCCAGTCGCGTCATCGGCTGTTGCGGCAGTTGTTCGACGACTTCAGTAGCGGTGGCAATGCGCTGCAGGCTGATTTCGACAGTTTCCGTGCAAACGGTGGCGAGGCGCTGGAGAACCACTGCCGTTTCGAAGCACTGCACACCCATTTGCGCAACGCGCAGGGCCACACGCAGCACTGGAATGATTGGCCGGAAGAGTTTCGCGACCCTGCAAGCCCTGCGGTTGAAGCGTTCGCCCGCGACCATGCCGATGAGGTCAGCTACCACGCCTTCGGCCAATGGCTCATGGCTCGGGGACTGGAGCGCGCCCAGGTTGCCGCGCGCAGCGCCGGGATGCGCATCGGCCTGATCTCGGACCTGGCAGTCGGTGCCGATGGCGGCGGTAGCCAAGCCTGGAGTCGTCAGGCAGAGCTGCTGGCGTCGCTCAGTGTCGGTGCGCCTCCGGATGTCATGAACCGTGACGGGCAGAACTGGGGCATCTCCGCATTCTCGCCTTGGGGCCTGCGTCAGCATGGTTTCCGCGCCTACATCGAGATGCTGCGCGCCAACCTCGCACACGCCGGAGGTATGCGCATCGATCATGTATTGGGCCTCAAGCGCCTCTGGGTGATGCCCGCCGGGGCCAACCCGAAGCATGGCGTCTACCTCAATTTCCCTTTCGACGACATGTTGCGATTGCTCTGTCTGGAAGCCTGGCGGCATCAGGCAGTGATCCTCGGCGAGGACCTCGGCACGATTCCCCCCGGTTTTCGTGACGTCCTTGCCGCGCGGGGCATTCTTGGCATGCGCGTACTGTTGTTCGAGCACCATGACGGAAATTTCCAGCGCGCGGCGCAGTATCCCGCTCAGGCCTTGGCAACCAGCACCACGCATGACATTCCCACGCTGGCGGGTTGGTGGCAGGGCCACGATATCGACTGGCGCATCAAGGTCGGTCAGGTGCAGGAATCGGATCGCGAGCAGCAATGGAAGGCACGGGAAAAAGAGCGCGCCGGACTGAATCAGGCGCTGTGCGAAGACAGTGGCAAGAACCCGGGACATCTGCTGAGCGCCGAGCAAGCGGTCGACGCAGCTGTCTGCTTCCTTGCTCACACCCCCGCGCCGCTGGTGCTGCTACCGGTCGAGGATGCACTCGGGCTGGAAGAGCAGACCAACATGCCCGGCATCGTTGAAACCCATCCCAACTGGCGTCGCCGTTATCCCGGCGACAGTGCAACGCTGCTCGACAGCCCGGCTAGCCGCCGGCGACTGGAGTCATTTGCGCAAGCCCGCCGTAACCATCGTGGAGCTGCGCACCGATGAAAGCCCTTACCGCAACCCTGCGACTGCAATTTCACCGCGATTTCACCCTCGATGATGCCACCGCGCTGGTGGACTACTTCGCCGAACTTGGCATCAGCCACATTTACGCGTCGCCGCTGCTGACCGCACGCCCCGGCTCGATGCACGGCTACGACGTGATCGACCCCACCCGCATCAACCCCGAGCTGGGTGGCGAACCCGCGCTGCAACGCCTCGTCGACGCTCTGCGTGCGAAAGGCATGGGCCTGATTCTCGACATCGTGTCCAACCATATGGCCGTTGGCGGCGCCGGCAACGCATGGTGGCTGGACGTACTTGAATGGGGTCGCCGCAGCCCCTACGCGCAGCTCTTCGATATCGAGTGGAATTCGCCCGATCCGCTGCTCGAAGGCCAGCTGCTGGTTCCCTTCCTCGGCAGCGATTACGGCGAGGCATTGCAGCAAGGCACCATCAAGCTGCGCCTGGATATCGACAACGGATCGCTATACGCCGAGCACTATGAGCATCGCTTCCCGATTACCCCGCCGAGCTACGGCGAAGTGTTGCGTGCTGCCGACCATCCGCAGTTACGCACCCTGGCGCAGCACTTCGATGCCCTGAAGACGGAGCCGGCACCCTACCAGGCTGCACGTTTGTTGCGAGCCGAACTTGCCGAGCAATTGCAGAACGCCGATACCCGCCAGGCGCTGGAACAGGCTCTCGGCACCTATGATTCCACGACCGATGACGGCTTCCGCCGTCTGCACAGCCTGCTCGAGCGGCAGAATTACCGACTGGCCAGCTGGCGGACCGCCGGTGATGACATCAACTGGCGGCGGTTCTTCGACATCAACGAGCTGGGCGGCCTGCGTGTCGAACGGCCAGTGGTGTTCGAGGAAACCCATGCGAAGATTTTCGAGCTGATCGGCGATGGTCTGGTCGATGGCCTGCGTATCGACCATATCGACGGCCTGGCTGATCCGCGCGGCTATTGCCGACGCCTGCGGCGGCGCGTCGACCGGCTGAACGCCGGGCGTCCAGCGGACGCCGTGCAGGATCATGTGCCGATTTATGTCGAGAAGATCCTCGCGGGTGGTGAGCGTCTGCACGATGACTGGGGCGTGGACGGCACCACCGGTTACGAGTTCATGAACCAGGTGTCGCTGCTGCAGCACGATCCGGCTGGTGAAGCAGTGCTCTGCGAGCTATGGAGCGAGACCAGCGGACGCACCACCGACTTCCTGGAAGAAGCTCGGCAAGCACGCCAGCTGGTGCTGACCGGCCCGCTGGCCGGAGACTTCGAAAGCGTCGCTCAAGCCTTGCTGCAGGTCGCTCGTGGCGATGTGATGACCCGAGATATTACCCTCGGCGCGATCCGTCGGGCGTTACTGGAGTTGATCATCCACTTCCCGGTGTACCGCACATACATTGCTACGCCAGGTCGTCGCGAGGCCGATGAGCCATTCTTCCAGCAGGCCCTGGAAGGCGCGCGCACAACGCTGGGCGAAGCGGATTGGCCGCTGCTCGATCACCTGCAGCGTTGGCTTGGCGGCGAAAGCCTGCGCAAACTGCCGCGCGGGCCGCTACGTAAGTTGCGCCGTTACGCCTGCACGCGTTTCCAGCAGCTGACTTCACCGGCTGCAGCCAAGGCTGTGGAGGATACTGCCTGCTATCGCTCCGGCATTCTGTTGTCGCGCAATGACGTCGGCTTCGATCCGCAGCACTTCAGTGCACCGCTGCAAGCCTTTCACGATGAATGCGCGCAGCGCGCCGAGCACTTCCCACGCAACCTGTTGACCACCGCCACCCACGACCACAAGCGAGGTGAAGACACCCGTGCTCGGATGGCCGTGATCAGTGAGCGGGCCGAGTGGTTCGCGGCCAAGGCCCGGCATTGGCGCGACCTTGCAGCCAGTACCGTGCAACAGCTGGACGACGGTCCCGCCCCCTCTCCCGCCGATGAGCTGATGCTCTTTCAGATACTGCTAGGCAGCTGGCCACTGGATCTGCGCGCCGATGATGCGGCAGCGATGGAGCAGTACTGCACTCGTATCAAGCAATGGCAGGAAAAAGCCGTACGCGAAGCCAAGCTGCGTACCACCTGGAGCGATCCCAATAACGCCTATGAGAGCGCCTGCCGTGGTTACGTCGAAGCCCTCCTGCTTGGCAGTCAGGGCGCACCATTACGGAACGAAATCGCCTCGGCTGCTGCGGACCTGGCCCCTGCCGGTGCGCTGAACGGGCTGGTTCAAAGCCTGCTACGCATGACCACGCCCGGCGTACCCGATCTGTATCAGGGCACCGAGTACTGGGATTACAGCCTGGTCGATCCGGATAACCGGCGCCCGGTGGACTTCACCGCCCGCCAGGCCAGCCTCGAGAGCACCGCCGTAGCCGACCAGCTTCTGCAAAGCTGGCACGACGGTCGCATCAAGCAGGCATTGATCAGCCGCACGCTGCAGCTGCGTCGCCGCCATCCTCTTCTATTCAACGAAGGCCGCTATTTGCCGTTGGCCGTAAATGGTGAACACGCGCAGCACCTGCTCGCGTTCGCCCGCGAGCTGGACGGCGAATGGTTGGTCGTGGTGGTGCCGCGTCTGGCGGCCGGGTTACTGGGCGATAACGACGTACCGCAGGTGCCAGCACAACGCTGGGGCGACACTCGGATCGCATTGCTCGATGCGCTGGACGGTATCGAGTTCGAGCGACTTTTCGACGGCGAGGCAGTCACATCCCAACACGGCAGCCTTGAGGCTGCGCACGTTCTGGATCGGCTGTCGGTGGCCGTCCTGCATACGTTTACCAAAGCAACAGGAGAATCCCAACAATGAGTTCAGAAGAGCAACGTATCCGCGAGTTCGCTTACCAGATCTGGCAATCCGAGGGTTGCCCGGAAGGCGAAGAAGAACGCCACTGGGCAATGGCCCGCAAGCTGGTCGAGGCTGAATATGGTGCGGCCGCTGCCAAGCCTGCCAGCCGCCTGCGCAAGGCCGCCACCAAGCCCACCGACGCGACACCCAAACCCGAGGCCAAGGCAGCGACAGCTGCCAAGCCACGCACCAGCCGTGCTGCGCCGAAGGCCGGCACCGATGCCAAGGCGGGTACGCCTGAAGCCATCAAGAAAACACGCACCCCGCGCGCGAAGAAGAAGGAAAGCTGACCGGCGGCAAGCATCTTGTCGGCGTTGGATCGGTCGAATGATCGTCCGCGCCGACACTCGTCTCGGTTCGCCTTGCAGAATCCGCCCATGGAGATTTCATGAGTAAGAAAAAGCCCTATACGCCACAGGTTTCGACCCCGTCCAGGATTAGCGAAGGTTCGCCCTTCCCGCTCGGGGCAACCTGGGACGGTCTGGGGGTTAATTTCGCCATTTTCTCCGCCCACGCGACCAAGGTTGAGCTTTGTCTGTTCGACCCCAGTGGGGAAATCGAGCTCGAGCGTATCGAGCTGCCCGAGTACACCGATGAGATCTGGCATGGTTATCTGCCGGATGCGCATCCTGGCCAGATCTACGGGTATCGAGTCTACGGCCCGTATGACCCGGAAAACGGCCACCGCTTCAACCCCAACAAACTGCTGATCGACCCCTATGCCAAGCAATTGGTTGGCGAGCTGAAATGGTCCGAAGCGTTGTTCGGCTACACCATTGGCCACCCTGACGGCGACCTCAGTTTCGACGAGCGCGACAGCGCGCCGTTCGTGCCCAAGTGCAAGATCATCGATCCGGCATTCACTTGGGGTCGCGATCATCCGGTCCAGGTGCCATGGGACCAGACGATTATCTACGAGACCCATGTACGCGGATTCACCATGGAGCATCCGGCTGTCGCAGACGATGTGCGCGGCACATTCGCCGGCTTCAAGACGCCGGAAGTGATCGACTACATTCGCAAGCTCGGCGTTTCGTCGATTGAGTTCCTGCCGATCCATGCTTTCGTTCAGGACCAGCATCTGCTGGAGAAAGGCATGGCCAACTACTGGGGCTACAACAGCATCGCGTTCTTCGCGCCGCATCCCAAATATCTGGCCAGCGGCAAAATCACCGAGTTCAAGGAGATGGTCGCGCACCTGCACAACGCCGACCTCGAGGTCATTCTTGATGTGGTCTACAACCACACGGCTGAAGGCAACGAGCGAGGCCCTACCCTGTCCATGCGCGGTATCGACAACGCCTCCTATTACCGTCTGATGCCGGATAACAAGCGCTACTACATCAACGACTCCGGCACAGGCAACACGCTGGACATGAGTCACCCCTGCGTCCTGCAGATGGTCACCGACTCGCTGCGTTACTGGGCCACCGAGATGCACGTCGATGGTTTCCGTTTCGATCTGGCGACCATCCTCGGCCGCGAACACGACGGCTTCGACGAACGCCATGGCTTCCTGGTCGCCTGCCGCCAGGACCCGGTCCTGGCCAAGACCAAACTGATTTCCGAACCCTGGGACTGTGGTCCCGGCGGTTATCAGGTCGGCGGTTTCCCACCGGGCTGGGCGGAGTGGAACGATCAGTTTCGCGATACCACTCGTGCCTTCTGGAAAGGCGATGACGGCCAGCTCGCCGACTTCGCCAGTCGCCTGACCGGCTCTGGCGATCTGTTCAACCAGCGCGGACGGCGGCCGTTCAGCTCAGTCAACTTCATCACTGCCCACGATGGCTTCACTCTCAAGGATCTGGTTTCCTATAACGAGAAGCACAACGAAGACAACGATGAGGGTAATCGCGACGGCAGTGACAACAACCTGTCCTGGAACCACGGCGTAGAAGGCCCGAGCGACGACCCGGAGATCATCGATCTGCGCTACCGGCAGATGCGCAACTTCCTGGCCACTCTACTGTTCTCCCAAGGCACGCCGATGATCGTCGCTGGCGACGAGTTCGCCCGCACCCAGCACGGTAATAACAACGCGTATTGCCAGGACAGCCCGATCGGTTGGGTCAACTGGGATATCAGCGAGGACAGCTACGGCCTGCTGGGCTTTACCCGCAAGCTTATTCGCCTGCGCCAACGCTATCCGATGCTGCGCCGCAGCCGCTTCCTGGTTGGCGCCTACAACGAAGAGCTGGGTGTAAAGGACGTGACCTGGCTGGCGCCGAACGCCGAGGAGCTGTCCATCGAGCAGTGGGAAGACGCGCACAACCGTTGCATGGGCATGCTGCTGGACGGGCGCGCTCAGCCAACGGGAATCAAGCGCGCGGGGTCCGACGCTACCTTGCTGCTGATCGTCAACGCCCACCACGACCTGGTGAATTTCACGCTGCCGGAAGTGCCGCAAGGCATCTACTGGAACCGCTTGATCGACACCAACCACCCAACCGCACGGCCCGAGCGTTTCGACTTCAATGATGAATACGCCGTAACCGGACGATCCTTGCTACTGCTTGAGTTGATTAAGTCGGAAGAATGACCTGATCGAACACCCGCACCTGGCGCAATGTCAGGTGCGGGTTTGGCGGATTCACTCAAAAAAAGACACGCGGCAGTGAACCTCGTCGCGTGACTCAAGTCCCAAAACCAGCGCGGCCCCCTAATCAACTAACGGATTCGTTCTGCTCGTCGCCGGCAGCCCTGTCTTTTCCGTGATGGATCACACGTCATGCTCTCTCTGCGACCGCTTATCTATCCCCTTTTGTTACTGATCGGGCTCGTCCCACTGACGTCTGCCTTTGCCTCCAGCACCCAGGTGAAAGCCTCCGACAAGCCAGGATCAGTGCGTTTGTTGATCAATCGCGCCGGCAGCGGCAAGGCGATGGATGTCAGCAACACCCTTGAAGTCCCCGTGGAAGTCACCTTGCGACTGACCCGGATGGTCAACGTCGCTGGCGTCGGCAAAGGCGTGATCCGCAAGACTGTGCCGGCCAACAGCCGAGTGCGAGTGGCGACGCTCAGCAAACGCCAGGCTGGCGGGCCCATCATGTTCAAGCACTCGTTCAGTTACGCGCTGATCTTCTCACCAGAACCGGATCGGCCAGGATCAGTTGCCGGGCCGGCCTATGCACTGCCCTGGCAAGGTGGGCCGTTCCGAATTTCTCAAGGGGCTGGCGGTGACTTCAGCCACAACTCGCCTAGTGGCCGATACGCAGTGGACATCGCCATGCCCGTAGGCACACCCATCGTGGCGGCACGGGCGGGCACCGTGGTGAAAGTCCGCAACGGTCAGGGTGGGCGCTTGCCCGACCCGGCTGGCAACTACGTACGCATTGAACATGATGACGGCACGCACAGCGCCTACCTGCACCTGAGCCGCGGTTCGGTACGGGTCAGCCCAGGACAGAAGGTCAAAGTCGGCACGCTGCTCGGCAAGTCCGGCAATACCGGCCGCAGCACCGGTCCGCACCTGCACTTCGTGGTGCAGAAGCCCTACGGCAGCTCGATGTTGTCGATTCCTTTCCGCTTCACCCAGCCGGTGGAATCGCTGCCCAACTTTGCGCTGAGCAGCCAGTAATCGGGGCAAGCGTCAGAGCATGCGCTGCATGATGTCGTCGCGCTTGACCAGCCGGTGGTAAAGCGCCGCGGCGATGTGACCGACCACCAATAGAACGGTCAGCCAAGCCAGTGGTGAATGGACTCCGCCAACCGAAGCCGCCCAGGCGATTTCCGGGCCCTTCTCTACCAGCTGCTGGCCAAACACCTTAAGGCCGTAGCCATTGCCGACCAGATACAGCACACCGGTAATCGGCATCAGCAGCATGCAGGCATAGAGAGCCAGATGGCCGCCCTTGACCAGCCACGCGGTGGCCGGATCATGCTGCGGGCGTTGCCTGAGCTGACTCAGTGACCAGACGATGCGCAGCACTACCAGAACCATCAGCACGGCGCCCAGGGAAACGTGCCAGGGCACGAGCGTCTCGCCGACCCAGTGCTCACCTTCGGCGATGCGGTCGCCCAGTTTGAGAAACTGCCAGACGATCAGCAGCGCCATCAGCCAGTGAAATACCCGCGAAACGGTGCCGTAGCGACTTGGCGAATCGAGCGTACGGCTCTCCGCCCGCCCGGCAGCGGGCTGCACACCGGCCTCGGCTTTCCAGGCGATAACCAGCGGTTCGTCGCCGGCCATGCGCTCCAGGTGATCGGCGACCACCTTCTGCAACTGCTGCAGCTTGGCTTGATCGGCAGTCTCCAACTGCGCGTCCAGATAGCCCTCGCTGGCGTGCAGACTGCAGCGACCGAGCGGCAGTTCGATCACTCCGCCCTGCTCGTCCAGCTGCACGGGAAATTTGTGCCGCCAGTGGTTACATAGGCGCTTGATCAGCCGCTCGGGGTTTTGCGCAGCGATGCGGGCATGGGCCTGATACATGGATCATTTCTCCTGTTGGATGGATACGCGTCAGCCGAACCGGTAGGCCGAGAGCGTGGTATGCATGACGCGGTCGCTGAAGACCCTGCGCCCTTTCGAGTTCGCCGCGGCGCCCGCAGCCACCAGTAGCGGGATCAGATGCTCTTCGGCACGAGGCGGATGACATAGCCTTGCTGCGGGTGCTGCTTCCCAGTGCTGCAGAGCGTCATCACGCTGCTGCGGGGTGGATTCCACCGCTGCGCTAAGCCAGTTATCGAACTCATCGGAAATCGAAGCGAAGCGTGGATCGCCATAGCCGCGCATGTTGTGAAAACTCATACCGCTACCGACGATCAGTACCCCTTCATCGCGCAGCGGCTGCAGCGCGCGGCCAGTCTGGATATGCGCGAGAGGATCGAGATCGTTGCGCAACGAGAGCTGCACCACCGGGATATCCGCATTGGGAAACATGAGTTTCAGCGGGATGAACATGCCGTGGTCAAAGCCACGCTGTTGATCTTCGTGGGCGCATAGAGAAGTACCTTCGAGCAAGGCTGTGATGCGCGCAGCAAGCTGCGGATCGCCTGATGCCGGGTAGCGCAGTTCATAGGTATGCGCAGGAAAACCGTGATAGTCGTAGATCAACCCGGGTCGCGCAGCGCTGGTTACGTTGAAAGTTGGCTGCAACCAGTGACCGGATACCAGCACGATGGCCGTGGGCTTTGTCGGTAGCGTCGCAGCAATTCCATTGAGAAACTCGGCCGTGGCATTCCAGGCGGTCGGCGGGTTCCAGTCCATGAAGAAGCAAGGCCCGGCGCCATGAGGCACGAACAGCGTCGGCATGGTTTGGTCGGCAGCGGGGGCACTGGCAGGCATGATCGGGCTCCGGGAAGGACATGGGACAAAGCATGACCTACACTCAAGGGTGAGAGAACCCGTTAAAAAGCACAGACAGTTTTTACTCTGAGTAGGAACCGCGATGCTCGATAGAATTACCGGCATGCGCGTATTCGTTCGCGCTGCCACGGCAGGCAGCCTCTCGGCGGCAGCGCGCCATCTGAACATGTCGCCGGCAATGGCCAGCAAGCACGTTGACGCACTGGAGGCGCGCCTTGGGGTCAAGCTATTCCACCGCAGTACGCGTCGCCTGAGCCTGACCGAGGCCGGCAGCAACTATCTGGAGGCCTGTCAGCGCATCCTGCCGGAGATCGAGGAAGCCGAAGCCAGCGTAGCGTCGCAACGGATCGAGGCCACCGGGCTGCTGCGAATGAATGTGCCGCTGACGTTCGGCACGCACTTCATCGCCCCACTCATCCCGGAGTTCAGCCGCCGCCATCCGGCGGTGAAAGTGGAGCTAGGCCTAACCGACAGCCGGGTCGACCTGATCGACGGCGGCTGGGACATGGCCGTTCGTATCGGCCAGCTGCAGGACAGCTCCATGCAGGCACGGCGGTTTGCAGACTGCCCGTTGCTGGTCTGTGCCTCGCCGCGCTACCTGGACGAACGTGGAGTGCCGCGCAGCGTCGCCGATCTGGGGCAGCACAACTGCCTGGGTTATAGCCTGCCGAACCTCGCCGCAGGCAAGGTCTGGCCCTTTGGCCGCAACGGCGAGGTGCGGATCGCAGTCAGCGGCGACCTGGTGGCCAATAACGGTGAAGCCCTGGTGGCCGCCGCGGTCGGTGGCCAGGGCGTGATCTACAAGCCGCAGTTCATTGTCGCCAAAGCCCTGCGCAGTGGTGAGCTGGTTGCCCTTGAACTGGACCAGCCTTGCGTCGAGCTCGGCGGGATTCACGTGGTCTACCCACCCGATCGCCGTCCACCAGCCAAGGTTCGGGTAATGATCGATTATCTGGTCGATGCATTTTCTGGCGACCTGCCGTGGAGCCTGACAGCAGACTAGCTTTGCCCTTCGCCTGCAGGGCGCGTTCAGCGCCCTTCTGATCACCATCGCACTCGCGCCTTGCGTGCCGAATCTCCCCCAGCGTCCCGAGAAAAGATGAACCGCTGCAGCGCGCAAAAGTCGGAACAGATGGGCGCATAGGCATTGTTGCCGCGCTTTATCGAGCTTCCGTTATTCACGGGACGTTCTGATTGATGCCCGGACACCGGTGCATCACCGGTCGCACTGCCGCTTCGCGCGTCGGAGTTTTTCATGCGCGCATCGGCGATTAGGAGTGTTTATGAACGCGGTCAACCTCGTTTTTATCGAAGAAAAAGGCGCAGCGGCGAGCGCCCTCTTCACCCAGCAGATCCTCACGTAGGGCGGCAGTATGGCGAGCATTCATATCGGCATGTCCGGCTGGCGCTATGCCCCATGGCGTGGCGACTTCTATCCCAAGGGGCTGACGCAGAAGAAAGAGCTGTGCTTTGCCTCGCGGGCGGTGAGCAGCATCGAGATCAATGGCTCGTTCTACTCGCTTCAAACCCCCGAGCGCTATGCCGACTGGTACGCCGACACGCCCAGAAGCTTTGTCTTCAGCATCAAGGGACCGCGCTACATCACCCACGTGCGCAGACTCCGGGAGGTTGAAAAAGCACTCGCCAATTTCTTCGCCTCGGGCATTTTCCAGCTCAAGGAAAAGCTCGGCCCGATCCTCTGGCAGTTTCCGCCGTCGTTCAAGTTCGATGCAGAACTGTTCGAGACGTTTCTCCGTCAGCTGCCCCACGACACCGAAGCAGCGCTGGCAATCGCCAAACAGTGCGAGCCACGCATGGAAGGCCGCAGTTATCTGTCCATCGACCGCAAGCGGCGCATGCGCCACGCCGTCGAAATACGCAACACAAGCTTCGTCGACCCCGAATTCATCGCCCTGCTGCGCAAGTATCGGGTCGCACTGGTGGTGGCCGATACCGCCGGCAAGTGGCCCAACTATGAAGACCTCACCAGCGATTTCATCTATATCCGCCTGCATGGCGCCGAGGAGCTCTATACCAGCGGTTACACCGATGAGGCTTTGGCCAGCTGGAGCCATCGCATCCAGCTTTGGAGCGAAGGCCGTCAGCCTGACGATGCCCGTCTGATCAGCAAGAAAACACCACGGGCGCGCCGCTCCCGTGAGGTGTACTGCTATTTCGATAACGACGTGAAGGTCCGCGCACCTTATGACGCGCGGCAACTGCTGCACCGGCTCGGCCTGGATGAACACCTGCAGGCCACGCCCGGCCAACTAGAAGGAGCTGAAGTTTGACTCTGGACAAAGACCACCCAATCGAAAGTGCCGATCTCGATGCCCACATGGCTACGGCGGTCAACTCGATCCGCCTCCTCACCGTAAACACCCACAAGGGTTTCACGGCCCTGAACCGCCGGTTCATTTTGCCGGAACTGCGTGAAGCCGTGCGTAGCGTTTCAGCGGACGTGGTGTTCCTGCAGGAGGTACTTGGCACCCACGATAAGCACGCGATGCGCTTTCATAACTGGCCCTCCACACCGCAATACGAGTTTCTGGCCGACAGCATCTGGACCGATTTCGCTTACGGTCGTAATGCGGTCTACCCCGACGGCGACCACGGCAACGCCCTGCTATCCAAATTCCCGATCATTCGCTATGAGAACCTCGACATCTCCATCGCCGGACCGGAGCGGCGCGGGCTGCTGCACAGCGTGCTGCAAGTGCCCGGGCACGATGAATTTCACGCCATCTGCGTGCATCTCGGCCTGCGCGAGGCGCATCGCCAGCAGCAGTTGGCGCTACTTTGCGATCTGCTGGACTCGCTACCAAAAGGTGCGCCTGTGGTGGTCGCCGGTGATTTCAACGACTGGCGGCTGAAAGCCACCCAAACGCTGGATCGCTGTGCAGGGCTGCACGAAGTGTTCGCCGTGTCCCACGGCCAGGTGGCTAAAACCTTCCCGGCGCGTTGGCCAATGCTACGTCTGGACCGAATTTATGTGCGCAATGCCAGCAGCCACAATCCACAAATACTTGGTAACAAACCCTGGACACACTTGTCCGATCATCTGCCCCTAGCGGTGGAGATACATATATGAGTTACCACTGGAGAGACGGTAATCGCCTTCAGTTACTGGAAAACGGCGAAGAGTTCTTTCCTCGAGTGTTCGAGGTGATCGCCCAGGCCAAGAAAGAGGTGCTGCTGGAAACCTTCATCCTGTTTCAGGACAAGGTAGGCACCGAACTGCAGAAGGCGTTGATAGCGGCCGCCGAAAACGGGGCCAGCGTCGATGTCACTGTCGATGGTTATGGTTCGGCGGACCTGTCCGGCGACTTCGTCACCGCCATGACCCAGGTCGGCGTACGCATTCACATGTTCGACCCAGGCAAGCGTCTGCTGGGGCGGCGGCTCAATGTGTTCCGCCGCATGCATCGCAAGATCGTGGTCGTCGATGGCGAGACTGCCTTCATTGGCGGCATCAACTTTTCCGCCGATCACCTGGGCGACTTCGGCCCGGCCGCCAAGCAGGACTATGCCCTGCAGGTGGAAGGTCCCGTGGTGCGGGACATCCATCATTTCGCCCTGAGCCAGATCGCGCCGGACAAACCGACGCATCGCTGGTGGCGTCGCCGGCTGCGCCAGCAAACACCTGGCTACGGCGGCATCAGCCGCGGCGAGGCACGAGCATTGTTCGTCACCCGCGACAACGACCAGCATCGCAACGACATCGAAGAGCACTACCTTCAAGCGATTCGAGATGCACGCTCCAGGCTATTGATTGCTAACGCTTATTTCTTCCCCGGCTACCGCGTATTGAGAGAAATACGCAATGCAGCTAGGCGCGGAGTACGGGTACGCCTGATCCTGCAGGGCGAGCCGGACATGCCGATCGCCAAGTTCGGTGCGCGAATGCTTTACAACTATCTGATGCGCGACGGAGTGGAGATTCACGAATACTGCCGCCGACCGCTGCACGGCAAGGTCGCACTGACGGATTACGAGTGGTCGACTGTCGGTTCGAGCAACCTCGATCCGCTGAGCCTGTCACTTAATCTGGAAGCGAACCTGATCATTCGCGACCACGTGTTCAACCGCCAGCTGCATGAGCGGCTTGACCACCTTCTGCAGGCCGACTGCAAACGCATTCCTCTGGAGCGAATCATTCGTGGCTTCTGGTGGCGAGCGCCCTTGGCGTTTCTGATCTTCCACTTCCTGCGGCACTTCCCGGGGTTGGTAAGCCTTTTCCCCGAGCACAAGCCACGCCTGGAACTGATCGACGTCGAAACGCCGCCGCTGGATCCAGTGCCCTCTCCCATTCAACGAGAACAGCCATGACCCAGACTAGCCAGGGCGAGGCGAAAAGCGGTTGGCGTCGGCGCTGGCCGCTGATCAAGAAAATCCTCACCTACGTGTTCTTCGCTCTAGTGGCGGCTCTACTGATCGGTCTGGCGCGCAACCTCGACTGGCAGGAGGTCTACAGTACGCTGCGAAACTATCGCGCAGAAACGCTGTGGATGGCGGGCGCCGCGGCTGTGGGCAGCTATGTCGTGTACTGCTTTTTCGACGTGCTGGGTAAAGGATATGCGCGCCACGATCTACCGGTGCGACAGATCCTCCCGGTGACCTTCGTCTGTTACGCGTTCAACCTGAACCTCAGCGCATGGGTCGGCGGCATCGCCCTGCGTTTCCGCTTGTACTCCAGGCTAGGGTTGCGACCGTCGCAAATCACCCGGGTATTTACGCTGAGTGTGCTCACCAACTGGCTGGGCTACATGTGGCTGGCCGGGATGATTTTCTTGATGGGCTGGATAGAGCCTCCGGCGAGCTGGGATATCGGCTTTACCGCGTTGCGTATAGTCGGCGCCGGGCTGCTCGTGGCGTGCGTCGTCTATCTGGGCCTCTGCGGATTTTCCAAGCAGCGCTCCTGGACCGTGCGCGGCCACGAAATACATCTGCCGTCGCTGCGTCTGGCGCTGGTGCAGTTGGTTCTGGGGGCGGCGAACTGGTCACTGATGGCGCTCGTGGTGTACTTCATGCTCTCTCAGAAGGCGGACTACCCCGAGGTGCTCGGGATTCTAATGATCAGCAGCATTGCCGGCGTGGTAGCCCATATCCCTGCTGGGCTCGGGGTGATCGAAGCCGTGTTCGTCGCCATGCTCGCCGACGAAATGAGCAAGGGCGCGATCGTTGGCGGTCTGATCGGCTATCGGGTGGTGTACTTCCTGATTCCTCTATTGCTGGCGACGCTGGTCTACGTGGTTCTAGAGGCGAGAGCGAAAAAGCTCCGCAGCAGCAACCAGACAGGTGAGCAGCAGCCGGCGTCGCAGGAAGCGGGTTGAGCGAGCGGTTGCGGCGCCTGTGGTGACGTAGTCAGCCTTATCGGTGGGCTGAAGCCCACCCTACAGGGGGGCGTTGCGGGCTAGGCGGTTTGTAGAGTGGGTTTAGTCGGATAAGGGTGCAGCTTCGCTCCGCACCGGGGCGTTCGTAGGGTGGGCTTCAGCCCACCGATTGCGTGGATGCGAGCAGCAAGTCGCTAGCCTTACCCAGCCCCGGCTGCGAACCACACGCTGCTCGATGGCGCATGCCCGACGTGCACATAACTACCCGCAAACGCAAAGACGCCGCTCGAAGCATCCGAGCGGCATCTTGCGTCTTGCCTATCTATCAGTCTCTAGGCCTGGCTTGTACCCCCTAGACCTGCGGTCGCAACACCAGCACACCCAGGGGCGGTAAGGTCAGCGACAGCGAAACCTTCTCGCCATGACTCTCGATCGGCTCGGCGAGCATGCCGCCGCCGTTTCCGGTATTGGAGCCGCCGTAGCAACCTGCATCGCTGTTGAACACCTCAAGCCACTTGGCCTCCACCGGCACGCCGATCCGGTAGGCCTCGCGTACCACCGGCGTGAAGTTGGCGACCACCAGCAGCGGATGTCCTGTCGCACTCTTGCGCAGCCAGGCAAATACGCTGTTGGCGCGGTCATCACCAATGAGCCACTGGAAACCCTGCGGGTCGCTATCCAGCTCATGCAGAGCCGGCTCCTGGCTGTACAGCCGGTTCAGGTCGCGCACCACGTTCTGAACACCACGGTGATCCGCCTCTTCGAGCAGATGCCAATCCAGCTCACGGTCGTGATTCCATTCGCGCCACTGGGCAAATTCGCAGCCCATGAATAGCAACTTCTTGCCTGGGTGCGTCCACATGAACGACAGATAGGCACGCAAGTTGGCGAATTTCTGCCAACGATCGCCCGGCATCTTTTCGACCAGCGAGCCCTTGCCGTGCACGACTTCATCGTGGGAGATCGGCAGGACGAAATGCTCGGAATACGCGTACACCATGCTGAAGGTCATCTTGTCATGGTGGTACTGCCGATTGATCGGATCTTCCTCGATGTATTTCAGCGAGTCATGCATCCAGCCCATGTTCCACTTGTAGGAAAAGCCGAGGCCATTCTCGCTGGTCGGCTTGCTGACCCCCGGAAACGCCGTCGACTCTTCGGCAATCACCAGTGCTCCGGGGGTCTCGGTAGCTACGACGTCGTTCAGATGGCGCAGGAAGTCGATCGCCTCGAGGTTCTCGCGACCGCCGTGGCGGTTCGGAATCCACTCGCCGTCCTTGCGCGAGTAGTCGCGATAGAGCATCGACGCCACGGCATCCACCCGCAGCGCGTCGACGTGGAACTCACGTAGCCAGTGAAGCGCCGAGGCCAGCATGAAGCCATGCACCTCGGTGCGACCGAGGTTGTAGATGTAGGTGTCCCAGTCCTGATGGAAGCCCTCGAACGGATGCGCGTATTCGTACAGTGCGGTGCCGTCGAATTCACCCAAGCCATGGGCGTCGGTAGGAAAGTGCGCGGGTACCCAGTCGAGGATCACGCCAATGCCGGCGTTGTGGCAGGCGTCGACGAATGCGGCGAAATCGTGGGCATTACCGTAGCGAGCGCTAGGCGCAAACTGCGAAAGCAATTGGTAGCCCCAGGAGCCCCCGAACGGATGCTCCATGATCGGCATCAGCTCGATGTGGGTGAAGCCCATATCCACCACGTAGGGGATCAGCCGCTCAGCCAGCTCATGCCAGTCATACAGGCGGCCATGGTCACCGCCGTCACGGCGCCAGGAGCCAACGTGCAGCTCGTAGATGCTCATCGGTGCGCTGACAGACTGGCGTGAAGTGCGCTGCTGCATCCAGCCATGGTCGTTCCACTGGTAATCCAACGGCCGCGCCACGATCGATGCTGTGCCCGGCGGATGCTCGGTGGCCAGGGCAATCGGGTCGGCTTTGAGCGGCAGAATGCCGTTCGGCCCCAGAATCTCGTACTTGTAGGCGTCCCCGGGCTGCAATCTGGGGATGAATAGCTCCCACACGCCCGAGGGAAAGCGCAGCCGCATTGGATGACGGCGACCGTCCCAACCATTGAAGCTGCCGACCACCGAAACACGTCGCGCATTCGGCGCCCAGACAGCGAAGCGCACACCCTGCACGCCGTCGACTTCCAGTACCTGTGAGCCGAACACCCGGCCAATCTGCCGGTGATTGCCTTCGGAGAACAGATGCATGTCCAGCTCGCCCAGTTGTGGGCCGAAGCTGTAGGGATCTTCGGTGATCTGCTCGCCACCGGCCCAGCGAACCTTCAGCAGGTAGGGTTGCTGATGTGGCAGGCGAATGAAAAAGAACCCGGGCACCTGCCCCTGCTCCATCACAGCCAGCAGCTGCTCGTCACGATCGAGCACTTCGGCGCCCAATGCATTGGGCAGATAAGCGCGTATCACCAAGCCCTCGCCGTCCGGGTGTGGGCCAAGAACTGAAAATGGGTTGCCATGTTCGGCTCGCACCAGGGCGTCTACATCGGTGTCGCTGGGCATCAGGGTTTCCCCTGGCATGGTCAGAACCGGGCGATCAATCATTGGAACCTCCATCGAAAAGCTGTTGTGCCAGAGCTAGCAATCCCTGTAATGGGACGGGCAACCAGGCTGGGCGGTTCTCCGCTTCGTAAACGATCTCGTAGGCGCATTTTTCAAGACTGAACAGCAACAGTGCAGCATTCGCGCCATCCTCGTCGCGCCAGGTGTGCGGCACTTGCGCCGTCGCCTCGCGATAGGCGTCAAGGAAGGCAGCCTGAGCGGTGCTTTGATAAGTCGCGGCAATACGCTGACGCGCCTGGTCGGCTTCGGGCGTACTGTCACTGACCTGCGCGCCGCGGATGGTCATGGCGGCGGCATACTCGAACGAACGCAGCAGGCCAGAAACATCCTTGAACGGGCTGTGCTTGGCACGCCGCTCATCCAGCGAGCGGGCCGGCTCACCTTCGAAGTCGATGAAATAGGCATCGCCCTGCACCACCAGCACCTGCCCGAGGTGCAAGTCGCCGTGCACGCGAGTTCGCAGGCCTCCAACGGTTTTAGCAGCCAGACGTTTCACTTGTTCGACGAGCTTGTCACGGCGGGTAAGCAACTGCCCCAGGGCGGTAGCCTCCTTGCGCTCGAAGCTGGTGCGATGTTCTTCAAGCCGCTGCAGCGCCTGTTCCAGTTGCGCACTCACGCTCCGCGCCCACTGCTCGGCGTTGGCCTTGCTGGTGCTCTCGTAGGCGAAAGCAGGGTTCTCGGTCTGTGCAGCAAGGGCCACGTGCATTTCGCCGAGCCGCTGGCCGAGCAGGCGGTTGAACGACTGCAGCTCGTCCAGGGCGCTGAACTGGTTCTCGTGCATCGACACGCCACCGGCAATTTCGTCACGCACGGCGCGATCCAGGTTGTTCAGCGTCCAGACCCAGGCGTCACCCTGGCTGTCGAGGAAGTGCTGGACCACCATCAGCGCCACGGGCTCACCTTGCTTGTTGATACGGCTAACCTGACCAAGCATGCCGGAGATGTGGGCGAAGCCGCCTTCCGTCAGGAAGCCGCCCATTTCCAGTTCAGGGTGAATGCCCGGTGCCACGCGACGGAGCAATTTGATCATTACCGCATTGTCGATGATCGCCGAGCTGTTGGATTGCTCTGCAGAGATGAAACGCACTTCCGGATTTGCCGGCAGTTGCAGGTCGGCCAGCTGCGGCATCGGCACGAAGCGAATTTCACCGTCGTTACATGGCAGCACCAGCTCGTCACGCAGGCCCTGAATGACCGCGGCGCTGAACTGCTCCAGCGCGAAGGCGTCCGTCATCAGGCCGACCTGCGGTCCCCGCCGCACGCGGGCCAGAGCCAGTTGCTGCGGCAAAGCAGCTTCGAAATCGGTCTCAGCAAGAAAGCCCAGCGGCAGCTGGTACAGATCGCTGCGCCCGGCGGATTCCACGCACAGCTCGCTGAGCAGCACCGGGCGGTTCGGATCGCCGAATGGCACGCAGTAGCTAATACGGACCGACTCGATCGCCACATCCTTGGCGGCGAACCAGCGCCGTTTGGGGAGGTAAGCCGGCAGCGATTCGGTTTCCAGAATGCGCCGGTTGGCGGCAGTCAGGGTATCCAGGCGCTTGAGCACCAGCGTCTGGAAGTCCGGCATGGTATCCACCGGCTCCTGGTGCCAGCTCGGCATCTGGTTGGTTGGCGCCAGCTGGAACCAGTAAAAGCCGTACGGCGGCAAGGTCAGTAGATACGGCAACTGTCCGATCGGAGGGAATGCACTGCCGCCGACCATCTCCACCGGCACCATCCCGGCGTACTGCGACATTTCCAGCTCCGCCGCCTGGGCAGATCGCGAAACGTTGGCCACGCAGAAGATAATTTCCGATTCACCATTCGCCCCGGTGAACTCACGCATATAGGCGAGGATGCGACGGTTGCTCGGCGCAAGCATTCTCAGCGTGCCACGACCAAACGCCTTGAACTGCTTGCGGATGGTCAGCATCCGCCGCGTCCAGTTGAGCAGCGAGTGCGGATCGCGCTGCTGGGCCTCGACATTGATCGTGTAATAGCCGTAAAGCGGATCCATCACAGGCGGCAGCACCAGGTTCGGCGGGTCGGCGCGGGAGAAGCCACCGTTACGATCCACCGACCACTGCATCGGCGTGCGTACGCCGTCGCGATCACCGAGAAAGATGTTGTCGCCCATGCCGATCTCATCACCGTAGTAGATCACCGGCGTGCCAGGCATCGAGAGCAGCAAACAGTTGAGCAGCTCGATACGGCGACGGTCACGTTCGAGCAGCGGCGCCAGTCGGCGGCGAATACCCAGGTTGATACGCGCACGCTTATCCGAGGCGTAGTAGTTCCAGAGGTAGTCGCGCTCCTTGTCGGTGACCATTTCCAGCGTCAGCTCGTCGTGGTTGCGCAGGAAGATCGCCCACTGGCAGTTTTCCGGTATTTCCGGGGTTTGCCGCAGGATATCGGTAATCGGGAAGCGATCTTCCTGGGCGATGGCCATGTACATGCGCGGCATCAACGGGAAGTGGAAGGCCATATGGCATTCGTCACCGGGGCCACCATCTTCGCCGCCAAAATACAGCTGCGTGTCTTCCGGCCACTGGTTGGCTTCGGCTAGCAGCATGCGGTCGGGGTAATTGGCGTCGATCTCGGCGCGAATCGCCTTGAGCACCGCATGGGTTTCCGGCAGGTTCTCGTTGTTGGTGCCGTCGCGCTCGACCAAATAGGGAATCGCGTCAAGGCGAAGACCGTCGATACCCATGTCCAGCCAGTAACGCATTACCGCTAATACCGCCTTCATCACCTGCGGATTGTCGAAATTCAAATCGGGCTGGTGGGAATAGAAACGGTGCCAGAAATACTGTTTGGCTACCGGGTCCCAGGTCCAATTGGAGCTTTCGGTATCAAGGAAGATAATCCGCGTGCCGTCGTACTTCTTATCGGTATCGGACCAAACGTAGAAATCCCTAGCAGCAGAACCCTTCTTTGCCTTGCGCGCGCGCTGGAACCAGGGATGCTGATCCGACGTGTGGTTGATGACCAACTCGGTAATTACCCGCAGACCACGCTTGTGCGCCTCAGCGATGAAACGCCGGGCATCAGCCATGTTTCCGTAGTCAGGATGCACGCCGCGATAATCGGCAATGTCGTAACCATCATCACGTCGCGGTGACGGGTAGAACGGCAGCAGCCAGATGGTATTCACGCCAAGGTCGGCGATGTAATCCAGCTTTTCGATCAACCCAACGAAGTCACCGACCCCATCGTCATTCGAATCGTAGAAGGACTTGAGGTGTACCTGATACACCACCGCATCCTTGTACCAGAGCGGGTCCTTGATGAAGGCGGCGGGTTTGCGCGGTTTTGCCATGTTCTTCATTCCTGTAGCGGTGTGAAGGCCCGCGGGCAATCGGCGGGCAACGGCGGAGCCGCAGCTGAATCCACATTAAGAGAGCAACATAACTAATTGATCAATATGGATTAATAGCTGCAACCTAGAATTTACTTGAGGTCCGGATCTGGCTGTTGAGCCGTTAGGCGCCAGATCCCGAATGGCAAGTGCGCCGGATCGATACGCATCCATTGAGTCTTGCCGTACCAGGTCCAGCGATGGCCATTCATCAAGTCCTCACCCTGGGTATGCGCGTCGTCCGGCAGCCCGAGTTCCCACAGCGGCAGTTCGAAATGCGCTTCCTGAGCGTTGTGCGGGTCGAGGCTGATAGCCACCAGAATGAAGTTCGACAGGTCCGCGGTGCGCTTGCCGAAGTAGAGAATGTTGTCGTTGTAGGCGACGTACGCCTTGAAACCAAGGTGCGTTTGCAGCGCCGGATTCATCCGGCGGATGCGATTGAGCTGGGCGATCTCGGCAACGATGTTGCCCGGCGCGTGATAGTCGCGAACACGGATCTGGTACTTCTCGGAATCCAGATACTCTTCCTTGCCCGGAATCGCCGCCGACTCGCACAGCTCAAAGCCCGAGTACATGCCCCACAGGCCCGAACCCATGGTGGCCAGCGCGGCACGAATCAGGAAGCCCGCACGGCCAGAGTCGTGCAGGAAAAATGGATTGATATCCGGTGTATTGACGAAAAAATTCGGTCGGTAGCAGTCGCGCAGCGGCGGCTCGTTCAGCTCGGTGAGGTACTCGCTCAGCTCGGCCTTGGTGTTGCGCCAGGTGAAATATGTGTAGCTCTGGCTGTAACCGATCTTGCCCAGCCGCGCCATCATGCCGGGGCGGGTGAATGCCTCAGAGAGGAACATCACGTCGCGGTCACGCTCGCGAATATCTGCAATCAGCCACTCCCAGAACGGCAGTGGTTTGGTATGCGGGTTGTCGACCCGGAATATCTTCACGCCCTGCTCGACCCAGTGCCAGACCACATCGCGCAGCGCGAGCCACAGAGCCGGCTTGGCATCCTCGGCATAGAAGTCGACGTTGACGATGTCCTGATACTTCTTCGGAGGGTTCTCCGCGTATTTGATGGTGCCGTCCGGGCGCCAGGAGAACCAGCCCGGGTGTTCCTTGAGCCAGGGGTGATCCTGCGAGCACTGGATGGCGAAATCGAGGGCGATTTCCAGGCCGTGTTCACGCGCCGCTGCAACCAGCTCGTGGAAGTCGTCCAGTGTGCCCAGTTCGGGATGAATGGCGTCGTGCCCGCCATCCTCGCTGCCGATGGCATAGGGGCTGCCCGGATCGTTCGGACCGGCCAGCAGGCTGTTGTTCGGCCCCTTGCGGTGCTGGCGCCCGATCGGGTGGATCGGCGGGAAATACAGCACGTCGAAGCCCATGTCGCGAATGGCGGGCAGGCGCTTGTGCACGTCGCGGAAGGTGCCGTGGCGATTCGGGTCGTCGGTTTCAGAGCGCGGGAACAACTCATACCAGCTGGCGAACTGCGCCAGCGGGCGCTCGACATCCAGCGGATACACAGCGCTGCGACTGCAATGTTCGCGAGGATCCGCCGTGGCCATCGCAGCAGCCGTGTCCGGCGCAAGCAACAGCGAAACGCGCTCATCGTCGGTATGGGTCATGCCAAGGCGATGCACCAGGTCATCAAGCACTGCACGGTTTTCACCCTGGGCGCGGGCCGTGGCCTTTTCCAGCAACAGCCGCCCTTCTTCCAGTTCCAGATGCACCGGCACGCCAGCGGTGTGTTTTTTCGACAACTCGTAGCGATAGGTTTCGAAAACATCCCACCAGGCCTCGATGACGAACTCATGCTCGGCCACCTGCGTCGGGGTGAACTGGCCTTGCCAGGCGTCATTGCCGAGCAGCTTCAGTCGCGCGCGACGCCAACTGGTTTCGCCCTTCTCACGCCAGCACACGGCGGCGGCAAGCTGGTCATGCCCGTCGGCGAAAATCTTGCTGGTTACGACCACCGGCTGGCCGATGACCGCCTTGGCAGCAAAGCGCCCTTCATCCAACACCGGCAAGGTGGATTCGATGGCGATGCGCGGCATCTGCAGGGCTTCTTCGAGTCGAGGGTGAATCGTCGCGGTAGGCTTTGCATCACTCATCGAAAGGGGCTCCTGGGGCGTGGGTTCGGTCTGCCCGAGCCGCCTCTGGACGCGTCAACGTGCGGTTCGGGAGGCGACCGGTACGGTTTTCGTCGGCTCCATCTTCCGAGCCAAGGGACCCTGGAAAGTTCAGCTCCGAGCGGCCGTTAGCCGGCCCTTCCGGCGACCGGTCGAGCCCGTCTTATGCAGAATCTTCAGATTGCCGGGTTCAGGTCTGGGGAGGCGTTGCCCAAACTGGCCACGCCGGCTGTCGCAAGCGTCACAAGCATTGTCGATTGGCCGGAACCCCAATCATGTGGGCCGATCAATGCACAATGGTCGCCACGATTACGCAGGCGCCCACTCACCTGGAGAACGACCGTGACTCACGTCCGACCCGATGTGCCGCAACCCGACCCGATCGTGCATGACAAGCCGGGCGATGTGCCGCAGGTGCCTTGTGCCGAGGAGCTGGACGAACACAAGCCCGGCGCGCCATATGGAAACCAGACCGTGGCGGATACCGACGACCCCCAGACCACCTGATCGCTCGCCGCCACGCCGTTGTCTCAACCCTTCTCCAGGCGCTTGAGCAGTGCCTGCGTCAACCCCTGGCGAACGGCGCCGTAGCGGGCCCACGGGTCGCTGCGTAATGCCCGCAAACGCTCATCCAGGTTGCCGATGTTCCAGCGATCGGCTCTCTCCAGCTGCGCCAGCTCCTCACGCTCGACAGGCACGGATACCGCCAGCCCCGGACGCGCCCTGACCGAATAGGCGGCAACGGTGCTCGCCCCGCGCTGGTTGCGCAGGTAGTCCACGAAAATTCGCCCGACCCGATTCTGCGGCCCCATTTTGTCGACGATCAGCTCCGGCGCCTCGCGCGCCAGCCGCTCAGTGACCGAGCGAGCGAACTGCCGGGCCAGGTCCCAGTCGTGCCGACGGTCGAGCGGCACCACGACATGCATGCCCCGGCCTCCGCTGGTCTTGAGGAAGGCCCGCAGTCCCAGGTCGTCCAGCAGCTGCAGCGTCAGCTCGGTCGCCTCGACCATGCTCGGCCAGGGCAGTTCAGGATCGGGGTCGAGATCGAAGATCACCCGGTCCGGTCGTTCGATGCGATCACTGCGTGCGTTCCAGGTGTGAAACTCGACTGTGCCCATCTGCACGGCTTCGATGACCGCGGTGATGTTGTCAGCCTGGATCAGCCGCGCATGCCCAGGGTCAAGGTTCTTCGGCAGCGCGCGCATATGCGGCATCTTCAACCGGCCGCAATGCCGCTGGAAGAAGCTTTCGCTGCCGACGCCTTCGGGTGCGCGAACCATGGATAACGGGCGCCCGGCAAGATGCGGCACCAGCCAGGCGGCCACCGACAAATAGTACTCAGCGAGGGCGATCTTGGTGGCGCCGCTGGCCTGGTCGATCACCCGTTGCGGACTGCTGATACCTACGCCGCCCACCAGTGGGCGGCCGCCGCTCTTGCGCTGTACAGCCATAAGGCACCTCGGTCAGCTCGCCTTCTTGCTGGATTTGCTGCCGGCGGCTGGCGCCTTGCGTGCTCTCGTGGACGACGAAGCAGGCGATTTGGTTGTCTTGGCCTTGCTCGCCGTCTTCGGCTTGGCCGGTGCTTTTTTCGGTGTATCGTCCGCCTCGTCGTCCTCGCTCGTAGCGCGGGCCTTGCTCGACTTACCGGCAAGGCTGCGCTTGAGCAGTTCGGTGAGGTCGATGACATCCGCCGAGCGGCGATCCACCGCCTCTTCCGGCCCGCCCACGGCTTCCAGCTTGCCTTCGCGCGCCTTCTTCTCCACCAGGTCCATGATCTGGTCCTGGAAGGTGTCCTTGTACTGCTCCGGCTTCCACTTCTCGGTCATGTCTTCCACCAGACGCTTGGCCATGTCCAGTTCGCGCTCGGCCAGGTCCGGATCGAGCGCTTCGTCCTTCAGTTCGAGGTACTCGACGCCGCGCACCTCGTCGGCCCAGCGCAGGGTGTTCATCACCAGCGCCTTGCCCAGCGGCATCACCACCGCCAGATGCTGCTTGTTGCGCAGCACCACGTTGGCGATGCCGACCTTGCCGGTCTGGATCAACGTCTCGCGCAAGAGCGCATAGACCTTTTCCCCGCGCCGGTCCGGGGTCAGGTAGTACGGCGTATCGATGTAGAGAAAGGAGATGTCCTTGGCGTCGACGAAGGCGACGATGTCCACGGTCTGCGTGGCCTTGGGATGCGCCGCCTTGATCTCGTCGTCGCTGATGACCACGTAGTGGCCCTTCTCGTACTCGACGCCCTTGACGATGTTCTCGCTGTCGATGTCCTCGCCGGTGGTCTTGTTGATGCGCTTGTAACCGACCCGATCCATGCTGCGCTTGTCCAGCCAGTCGAAATCGATGCCCTGCCGTGTAGTGGCCGGCACCAGCGCCACCGGGATGTGTACCAGTCCGAAACTGACCGCGCCTTTCCAGATCGTGCGTGGCATACCCTGTACTCCTTCGCTTAGGTGCCGGCCTGCGGTCAGCCGTTGACCACGGTGCCGCCGTTGACGTGAATCACCTGCCCACTGACATAGGACGCATCGCTGCTGGCCAGATAGACGTAGGCCGGCGCCACCTCTTCTGGCTGGCCGGGCCGCTTCATCGGCACGTTGGAGCCGAATTCGGCGACCTTGTCGGCATCGAAGGTGGAGGGAATCAGGGGCGTCCAGATCGGTCCCGGCGCCACCGAGTTCACCCGGATGCCGCGCTCGGCGAGGCTCATGGCCAGGGCACGGGTGAAGGCGACGATGGCGCCCTTGGTGGAGGAATAGTCGATCAGCATCGGGTTGCCCTTGTAGGCGGTCACCGAGCTGGTGTTGATGATCGAGGCGCCTTCCTGCAGGTGCGGCAACGCCACCTGGGTCAGCTGGAACATGCCGAACACGTTGGTACGGAAGGTCTGCTCCCACTGCTCCGGCGGGATGTCCTCGAAACGATCGCGGGGATGCTGCTCGGCAGCATTGTTGACCAGGATATCCAGCTTGCCGAACTGCGCCAGCGTCTCGTCGACGACCTTGCGGCATACATCGCGGTCGGCCACGTCACCGGCGAAGGTCAGGCAGCGCCGGCCGTGTTGCTCGACGTCCTTGCGTGTCTGCTCGGCATCCTGGTGTTGGTCGAGGTAGAGGATGGCCACGTCGGCACCTTCGCGGGCGAACAGCACCGCCACCGAGCGCCCGATGCCGCTGTCACCGCCGGTAATGATCGCGACCTTGCCCTCGAGCTTGCCCGCCGCCTTGTAGTCTTCGCCGCGGTATTCCGGGCGAGGGTTCATCAGCCCTTCCTTGCCGGGTTCTGCCTGCTTCTGTGGGGGTAGGGTCTGATTGTCATCGGCCATGGAAAATCCTCCGTCAAGGTAGTGAGCCTGTCTTCGGAGGACTGGAACGGCGCGCGAAAAGTTTCTGCGGGGCGATGAGAGGGCCCGGCCACGGGGCCCTCGCGGATCAGGAAAGCGTCAGGACGACACGACCACGCGGGATGCCGCTTTCGACGTAACGATGGGCCTCGATGGCCTGCTCGAAAGGAAACTGCCGGTCGACCTGCGGACGCACCAGGCGGTCGACGGTCAGTTGGTTGATGTGTTGCAGCGCGCGTTCGACGGCCTCGCGGTTCTGCTCGATCCCGAGTTCCGGCTGCCCGGTGAAGTCGCACAGGCAATGCAGGAAGAACTTGAAGTTCTTCTTGAAGGCCGCGCAGACCGGCAGCGCAGTCTCGTTGCCGCCGTTCATGCCATAGAGGATCAGCTTGCCCAGCGGCGCCATGACATCGCCGAGCAGCTTCATCTGCGAGCCGCCACAGGCATCCAGCACCACCTCGACACCGCGCCCTTCGGTCAGCTTCTGCAGGCGACCGACCAGGTCTTCTTCCTCGGTGACGATCACCGTCTCGGCACCCAGTTCACGCAGGTAGTCACGGTCCTCGCTGGTGTCACAGGTGGCGATCACCCGTCCGCCCAGCGCCTTGGCCAGCTGCACGGCAGCCGGGCCGGTGCAATGCGCGGCCTGGTTGATCAGCACGTACTGACCGGGCTCCAGCTGAGCCAGTTCGACCAGGGCGAAATAGCTCACCAGCATCGGCGTATAGTGGATCGCCGCCTCGCTGGCGCTGAGCATGTCCGGGTAATGCACCAGGGCCTGCTGAGGCAGCAGCGCGTGTTCGGCATACAGCGGGTACTGATTGAGATCGTGGGCGGGGAAACCCGCCACCTGGTCGCCGACGCTGAAGCCCTGGACGCCCTCGCCCACCGCCAGCACCTCGCCCGCCACCTCGCTGCCGAGCCCGGCGGGCAGACGCGCATGGCGCGGCGCCAGGTCCTGCCGCCAGAGCACGTCGTTCCAGCTCACGCCGACGGCGCGCACGCCGATCAGGACCTCGCCCGGGCCGGCAACCGGCACCGCGCGCTCTTCCTGACGCAATACGTCGGCCGGGCCGAACTGATGAAAACGGATGATGCGGGACATTGCGACCCCTCGCTTACTACTGTGCAAACGGACTCTATCGTCAGTATCGTCACAACTCCAGCGAGCGACGCGGATTCCCATCGATAGTTGCCATGCACGGCAATGATGGGTTTGCGTATGTATCCCCGCGGGGCGCATCGCAGGTTTGTGCATTTCGAAAGCGGAATCGGGCATGCGCCCGTCTGCGCAAGCTGTCTAGAATGCAGCGACCCACCGAACCGGACCGTGGTCCGGCCACCAGGCTCGACGTGAACCAGGCATGAATCGCAACGACCTTCGCCGTGTTGACCTCAATCTGCTGATCGTCTTCGAAACGCTGATGCACGAGCGCAGCGTGACCCGCGCCGCCGAGAAGCTCTTTCTCGGCCAGCCGGCGATCAGCGCCGCGCTGGCCCGCCTGCGCGCGCTGTTCGACGACCCGCTGTTCGTGCGCACCGGTCGCAGCATGGAACCCACTGCCCGCGCGCTGGACATCGCCCAGCTGTTGTCGCCGGCGCTGGACTCGATCTCCACCGCCGTCAGCCGCGCCTCCACCTTCGACCCGGCCACCAGCACCCAGGTGTTTCGCATCGGCCTGACCGATGAGGTCGAGTTCGCCCTGCTACCGCCGCTGCTGCGTCGCCTGCGCGCCGAGGCACCGGACGTGGTGCTGGTGGTGCGGCGCGCCAACTACCTGTTGATGCCCGGCCTGCTGGCATCCGGCGAGATTTCGGTGGGCGTCTGCTACACCGAGGAGCTGCCGGCCAACGCCAAGCGCAAGGTATTGCGCCGGCCCAAACCGATGCTGCTGCGGGCCGACAGCATTCCCGGCCGGCTGAGCATGGAGGACTACTGCAGCCGCCCCCATGCCATGGTTTCCTTTGCCGGCGACCTCAACGGCTATATCGACGAGGAACTGGCGCTGCACGGCTGCAAGCGCAAGGTGGTGCTGGCGGTGCCGCAGTTCAACGGCCTGGCCAGCCTGCTTGCCGGCACCGACATCATCGCCACCGTCCCGGATTACGCCGCGGCCGCGCTGGCGGCGAACGGCGGCGTGCGGGCAGAACCATTGCCATTTCAGACCAGCCAGGACTTCGAGCTGTCCATGGCCTGGCGCGGCGCCCAGGACAACGATCCCGCCGAGCGCTGGCTGCGCTCGCGCATCCAGATGTTCGTCGGCGATCCGGATAGTCTCTGACAGGCGATATGCTGAGTGGACGTTTCGCTCGTCCGCCTTGAACCCGCCGGTGGGCTAAAGCCCACCCTACGACACTGCCGCAAGCCAGAACCTTGAGCTGTCCATGCCTGGCCTGGCACACACGGCAGTAACCTGACGTCCTGATGCCTACTTCGACTCGTAGGATCGGCTTCAGCCCACCATGTATTCCGGCACCAAGGCCCGCGTTGGCCAAGCCACCCCACGGCGGATTAGCCCCCCCACGATGACCCTCGCCTCACGCTGATATCGGATGCCCAACCATCACCGCCAATGATATTCACCTTCGCCTCGTTCGATTTTTGCTGAACGGCTTGACCACGCAGACTCCTGCCATCAACAAATCCGACTTGCGGAGTCAAGCATGGAACGTTCGCTCAACGCCTTGCGTTTTCCCCTCATTGCCGTGGCGGTGCTGATCACCGCCGCCTGCGGCAAGGCACCGGAGGCCACCCAGTCGGGCATGCCACCGCCCGCCGTCAGCGTCGCCGAGGTCATCGAACAACCGGTGACCGAGTGGGACGAGCTCACTGGCCGCCTGGAAGCTCCGGAGTCGGTGGAGATTCGCCCACGCGTGTCCGGTTTCATCGACAAGGTGGCCTTCGAGGAAGGTGCGCTGGTGAAGAAAGGCGATCTCTTGTTCCAGATCGACCCGCGCCCGTTCCAGGCCGAGGTCAAGCGTCTGCAGGCGCAGCTGCAACAGGCCCGCGCCACCCAGCAGCGTACCGTCGCGGAAGCCGAACGGGGTGAGCGTCTGCGGCAAAAGAATGCGATCTCTGCCGAACTGGCCGATGCCCGCGTGAGTGCCGCCAGCGAAGCGAAGTCGGCAGTCGCGGCGATCCAGGCGCAGCTGGACAAGGCCCAGCTGGACCTGTCCTTCACTCGCGTGACGGCGCCCATCGACGGCCGCGTCGGCCGCGCACTGATCACCTCCGGCAACCTGGTCAATGCAGGCGAGGCCCTGCTGACCACGCTGGTCTCCACCGACAAGGTCTACGCCTACTTCGAGGCCGATGAGCGCACCTACCTCAGTACCGCGAACTGGCCCGCAATGGCGACCGCGGCGAGACCACGCCGGTCTACCTCGGCCTGTCCGACGAGGATGGCCACCCGCACCTGGGCCACATGAACTTCATCGACAACCAGGTCGACCCGCGCACCGGCACCATTCGCGGCCGCGCGGTGTTCGACAACCGCGACGGCAGCTTTACCCCCGGTCTGTACGCGCGCCTGAAGCTGGTCGGCAGCGCCACCTACGACGCCGTGCTGATCAAGGATGTGGCGGTCGGCACGGACCTGGGCAAGAAGTTCGTTCTGGTCCTGGCCGAGGACGGCACCGTGGCCTACCGGCCGGTGGAGCTCGGGCCCAAGCTCGAAGGCCTGCGTATCGTTCGCAGCGGCCTGGCCAAGGGCGAAAGCATCGTGGTCAACGGCCTGCAGCGGGTACGCCCGGGCAGCCAGGTGCAGCCGGAGAGCGTACCGATGGCCGATGCCGAGACCCTCGCGACCCTCGATCGCCAGCGCCGCGCGATCAGCGAGGCGATGAAACCGCAGGTGGTCGAGCGCACGCTGGCCCAGCGCCCGAGCAGCTGAGCATCGTTCGACAGCTGCTCTGAACCCCGGCGCGCCAGGCGCGCCCATCCGATCGATCCGCCAGGGCGCGCCCGCCGCGCCCTACCCCGGAGTGCGCCATGAATTTCTCGCAATTCTTTATCAAACGGCCGATTTTCGCCGCCGTGCTGTCGCTGGTGATCCTCATCGGCGGCGCCATCTCGCTGTTCCAGTTGCCGATCAGCGAATACCCGGAAGTCGTTCCACCCACCGTGGTGGTGCGGGCCAACTTCCCCGGCGCCAACCCCAAGGTGATCGGCGAGACCGTTGCCTCGCCGCTGGAACAGGCCATCACCGGCGTCGAGGGCATGCTCTACATGTCGTCCCAGGCGACCGCCGACGGCAAGCTGA
>Ga0189292_10051_pt1 | contig 68893 bp, 70 predicted proteins | sample UW1oraminimetaG_FD_130317 | JGI IMG/M metagenome (GOLD analysis project Ga0189292, IMG submission 130317) | Marine microbial communities from the Costa Rica Dome - UW179A-orange mini metaG | ecosystem: Environmental > Aquatic > Marine > Oceanic > Photic zone | place: Costa Rica: the Eastern...
AGCGGCGGAGTGTTGATCCAAGGCTGCCTTCACAAGCGCTTGACGATTCCTGCTGGACGCCCCCCCCCCCAATGACCGAAGACCGTGGCCAAGCGCGACGCGGTGATGGTATTGCGCTGATCCAAAGCAATTCTTTGTTTAGCCACCGCCATCTTCAGCGTGGAAAACCAACAGGTTCCCAGCGAATCCACCCAACACCGCGCGCACCGCATTGGGCGTTATCGGATCAAAGCGCGGATGCTGCAAAAGAGCAGTCACTCGTTTCAAGCCATCCGCCCGAGGAGTCGATGCTTCCAAGGCACACCAATTATCAAAGATCGCTCGCTTCTCTTGTCAACGATCGTGAAATTGAAGCAACGCTTGCTCTCGTTCTGGGCAATTCAAAGGCTGGAGCGCCCCCTGGGCAGCGCGCGCCAAGGTCATTGACAGACCACCAACGTCAGCCGAAGCAGCGGAATGCACCGCTGAATCACCCGCTGCAGCAAGCCAAGCCGAGATCAAACCGGTGAGTTGTCGTTGCCCCTGCCACTCAGGCCACGCCAGTTACAGAAAAAATGGCCCCCTTTGGGGGACCATTTCAGTGACGACTTTTGGTGAAAGTCAATTACCCCAGTGCTACTAGGCCCTATTGATCAGGCGTCGTAATACATCACGAATTCGTGGGGATGTGGCCGCTGACGCAACTGCTGCACCTCTTCGTATTTCAGGTCGATCCAGTTGTCGATGAAGTCCTTGGTGAAGACTCCGCCTTCCAGCAAATAGTGGTGGTCGGCGTTCAGGGCTTCGAGTGCCCCATTCAAGGAGGCAGGCACAGTGGCGATCTTCTTCAGTTCATCAGCGGCCAGTTCAAACAGGTCAACGTCCACTCCGTCACCGGGGTCGATCTGATTCTTGATGCCGTCGATACCGGCCATCATCATCGCGCTGAAAGCGAGGTAAGGATTGGCCAGAGCGTCACCAGAGCGGAACTCAAGCCGCTTGGCCTTCGGGCTGGGGCCGGTGAGCGGGATGCGCACGGCAGCGGAGCGATTTCCTTCTGAATAAACGAGGTTTACAGGGGCTTCAAAACCTGGAACCAGTCGCTTATAGCTGTTGGTCGTAGGGTTGGTGAAGGCCAGGAATGACGGTGCATGCTTGAGGATGCCGCCGATGTACCAGCGTGCTGTCTGGGAGAGATTGGCGTAGGTTCCTTCCCCGAAGAACAAGGGTTGCCCTCCTTTCCAGAGACTTTGGTGCACGTGCATACCTGAGCCGTTGTCGTTAAAGACCGGCTTGGGCATAAAGGTGGCTGTTTTGCCGTACTTCTTGGCGACATTGCGCACGATGTACTTGTACGTCATCACGTTGTCGGCTGCCTGAATCAGCTCGGCGAACTTCATGCCTAGTTCGTGCTGACCCGCGCCAGCCACTTCGTGATGGTGCTTTTCGATGGGAATGCCCAACTGAGCCATCATCAGCAGCATTTCCGAACGGATGTCTTGGGCGGTGTCGTTCGGCGCGACTGGGAAATACCCCTCTTTCTCCTGAATTTTGTAAGCGAGGTTGCCGCCCTCTTCGATCCGGCCTGTATTCCAGCCGGCTTCGATGGTGTCAACGCTGTAGAACGAACCGCCTTCAGCGGAGTTGTAACGCACGTCGTCGAACAGGAAGAATTCCGGCTCAGGACCGAAGAATGCCGTATCGGCAAGCCCTGTGCTGGCCAGGTAAGTCAGTGCTTTCTGGGCAAGAGCTCTAGGACAGCGCTCGTAGGCTTCTCCTGTACGGGGATCCTGAATCGAGCAGATCATGCTCAGGGTTTTGTGCTTGTAGAACGGATCAATCCAGGCGGTTGCTGGATCGGGCACCATGGCCATGTCTGAAGCGTTGATCGCCTTCCATCCACGAATGGAGGAGCCGTCGAAGGCCAGGCCTTCCGTGAAGGAATCAGGCTCGATCAGGTCCTGACAGACAGTGAGGTGCTGCCACTTGCCGTGCAGGTCCGTGAACTTAAGGTCGATTAGTTCGATGCCTTCATCTTTGATCTGACGAAGCACGTCCTGGGCGGTTTTAGCCATGGCGGGGAATGGAGCCCATACAAATCTTTTCGACCGTAGATATCGATCCGCAGCTGTTTTGTATCAACAGGCACCCTTTGGCTTTCCGTCTCCTTGGGTGGCTTCGAGACGCCTCTTAGTAACCGTTTCTGTCAGATTGCTGTGATCGCCTTTGCTGGAGCAGGTTTCAACGCGTTGTCGGTGTTACCTTCCAACCAAAGTGGACAGGGCTTGCATGCGCGATGCCATCACCGGACTGATCGGTCAGTACGACCAGCTGGGTCGCTATCTCGATCGTTCTGCAATCGATCGCATCGAGAGCTATTTCGATGAAGCGGAAGTTCGCGTTCTTGCAGTTGAGATCATCAACCGTGAAGCCTCTGAGCTTGTGCGTGAAGCCAGCCAGAGACTTTTTCAGGCGGATCCTGAACTGTTGCTACCCGGCGGCAATGCTTATACAACCCGTCGCTTAGCTGCCTGTCTGAGGGACATGGATTATTTCCTTCGCTATGCCAGCTACTCATTAATTGCCGGCGACAGCACCATCCTCAACGAGAGGGTTCTGAACGGACTGGACGACACTTACAAGAGTCTTGGTGTTCCAACCGGACCGACCGTCAGGAGCATGGTGCTTCTGGCTGATGTTCTCTGTGAACGCCTTCTCAACGAGGGTGTTCGTCAAGATCGTTGCGCTCTTGTGCGTCAGCCTTTCGAACACATGGCCTCCGGTCTTGCCGCAAGCGACGTGCGTCAGCGCTGAACGAAAGTCTCCGAATCATTTCAAGCGGCGTCGGAGTGTCCGCTCACGCCCAATTTTTGACCGATTGATGCGTAGGCTGCTCGCCATTGATTTCCGGTTCCGGCTTCACCGATGACGCACCCTCACCTGTCGGTTGACCCGTGCCATCGATGCTCCATCGGTCCGATTGACACACCCGACCGCTTGTTGCTCGGTCCCGGCCCCTCCAATGCTCACCCAACTGTTCTGCAGGCCCTTTCACGCACGCCGATCGGTCACCTCGATCCGCTTTATGTGGAACTTATGGGTGAGGTTCAAGAGCTGTTGCGCTACGCCTGGCAGACCGACAACCGCCTGACCCTGCCGATGAGTGGCACGGGTAGTTCAGCCATGGAAGCCACGCTGGCCAATACGGTTGAACCCGGCGACACGGTTCTGGTTGCCGTGAAGGGATACTTCGGCAACCGCCTGATGGATATGGCGGGTCGTTACCGCGCCAATGTTCAGGTGATCGAGAAACCCTGGGGTGAGTCTTTCAGCCTTGAGGAGATCGAAGCGGGGATCAAAAAACACAAGCCAGCGATCTTGGCAATGGTCCATGCCGAAACGTCCACCGGCATCTGTCAGCCGATGGAGGGTATCGGAGATCTGTGCCATGAGCATGACTGCCTGCTACTGCTCGACACGGTGACCTCCCTCGGTGGCGTGCCTGTCTTTCTGGATGCCTGGAAGGTCGATCTGGCCTACAGCTGCAGCCAGAAGGGTCTTAGCTGCCCTCCCGGCCTCGGTCCCTTCACGATGGGCCCGCGGGCAGAGGCCAAGCTGGCTGCGCGCCAAGACAAAGTTCCCAACTGGTATCTGGATGTCTCTCTGTTGAACCAGTACTGGGGCAGTGATCGTGTTTACCACCACACCGCTCCGGTGAATATGAACTTCGGCATGCGTGAAGCCCTTCGTCTTCTTTCTGAAGAAGGCCTGGACAATGCCTGGGCACGTCACCGTCGCAACGCGGAGGCGCTCTGGACTGGCCTTGAATCTCTCGGACTGGAAATGCATGCGACAGAAGAGCTGCGATTGCCCACGCTCACCACGGTTCGTATTCCAGAGGATGTGGATGGCAAGGCCTTCTCCTCTCACCTGCTCAACAACCACGGCATCGAAGTCGGGGGTGGACTCGGTGTGCTCGCCGGCAAGATTTGGCGGATCGGTCTGATGGGTTACAACTCCACACCTGAAAATGTGGACCTTCTGCTCAATCTTTTTGAGACCGAGCTGCCTCGTTTCCGGCAAAACGCTGCCGTCGCTGCCTGAACCAGCGTCCCAATAGAGCGGATGCTTCAAGCTCCATCACGCCTCCCATCACCTGCATGTGATGGTGGGCGCTGGGGTGCTTGGAGAGATCAATCGTGCTTCCAAGACCACCCCGCTTGGGATCGTGCGCTCCGTAGATCACCCGACCGACCCGGGCCTGCACCAGAGCTCCAGCGCACATCGGGCAGGGTTCCAGCGTCACGATCAGGGTGCACTGGTTCAGTCTCCAGTCGCCGAGGATCAAGGAGGCCTGGCGCAAAGCCACAAGTTCTGCATGTCCGAGTGGATCTGAAGCCCACTCGCGCCGATTGCTGCCATGGCCGATGCATCGTCCCTCTGAATCCAGCACCACAGCACTGACAGGGATCTCTCCTGATTCACCGAGCTGTTCAGCGCGTCGCAACAAGCGTTCCATCCAGGCGTGGATTTCGGCGATCTCCAGCTCGACCGGTGTCAGTCGCACGTCCCCCCCAATCGTGCAGAGGCGTCCAATGTGCCACCGCAGGTGAGAATGGTGGTTCCTTCCGCGCCCTCCTTGTTCGGATCCTCCAGGACTTCATCGGCGGCATCGACTGCGACGGAACTGTCCGCATTTGCCTCATCTGAGGCACTGGATCCGCACTTGCAGCGTTTCCTGGAGGACGCCAGCGCTCGTCTGTGTGAATGGCTCGGGTCAGCCGCTCAGCGGTCCCCGTTACCTGCTCTGCGGCTGCTTCCAGAGGCTTTCCCCGAGCAACAGGGTGTCAGTGCGGACCGACTGCTGGATGACCTTCAACAGTTGATGGATGGTGCTTACCAGCCCAACCATCCTGGAGCCCTCGCCCATCTGGACCCTCCTCCGAACACGGCATCGATCGCTGCGGAACTGATCTGCGCCGGATTGAACAACAATCTGCTGGCGGAGGAGCTCTCACCGAGTCTCAGTCAACTGGAGCGTCAGCTCTGTGGCTGGTTCGCTGCCCGTTTCGAAATGCCTGATGGCGCTGGCGGTGTCGCCGCCAGTGGTGGCTCCCTGAGCAATCTCACCGCCCTGGTCACCGCTCGACATCGGATGGGTCTGGACCATGACCCCAATGCGGTGATCTTGATGAGTGATGACGCCCACGTGTCACTGCAGAAGGCTGCCAGAGTCATGGGGCTCAGGCCAGATGGCATTCGACGGGTACCCGTTGATTCGCAGGGCCGCATGCTGATTTCAGACCTACAAGAGCAGCTGCAGGGGCTTAAGCAGCACAACCGGCCCTGCATCGCAGTGGTGGCGACAGCGGGCACGACAGTGCGTGGAGCGATCGATCCGATTCCCGCTCTGGCTCAGTTCTGCAGTGATCAGGGCCTTTGGCTGCACGTGGATGGCGCGATTGGCGCTGTCTTTGCACTGTGTCCAGACACGGCGAAGCTGATGGCTGGGCTTGGCCAGGCTGATTCCATCACGGTGAATCCCCAGAAGCTGCTGGGAATCGCCAAGACCTCGTCCCTGCTTTTAGTACGTGATCAGTCAGCTCTCCAGGAGACATTTCAAACGGGGCTTCCCTATATGGAACCCGCATTCGCTGTTGCCCATGGCGGTGAACTGGGCCTGCAGGGCAGTCGTCCCGCAGAGATCCTCAAGCTCTGGCTTGGCTTGCGACAGCTGGGTGAGCAGGGGATCAATGCCCTGCTGAAGCAGGCTCTGTTGAGACGTCAACGCCTGGAAGAAGACCTTGATGCTTCTGTTCTGGAGATCACGTCAGGCCCGCTGCATCTGCTCGCTTGCGTCCCACTTGGAGCGGATCCAGCGCGCTGCGATCAATGGACAGCTGCCGTGCGACAACGGCTGCTTGATCGGCAGATCATGGTGTCCAGACCAGTCCATCAAGGACGGCATCGCATCAAAGTGGTGTTGGGCAATCCCCACACCTCCAATGCGCTCATCGACCAACTGGCGGCCGATTTGAACCACTATTCACGCGAGGTGGTGTGATGCCTGCAGCTCAGAACAAGCGAGGTCGCTGGGTTGCAATCGTCACCGGAGCCATGTCTGTGCTGATTGGTGTGTTGTATCTGGGTCTGATCACGGTGCTCGATAGCCGCGGTCCGATGCGTCCCCCGCCTCCCGAGGCCCTGGCCGGGGTGGAAGTCGTTTCTTTGCCTCCTGCTGGAGGGGCTCCACCACCCGTCGCAGTGCCGCCTGCAGAAAGTCCTGAAGGGAGCGATCCCTCCGATTGAGTTCGTAGTGGTGCTGAACCACGTCCTGCACTCCGCCATCGCCCCAGTCCTGGTCCTGCTGGAAATAGGTCATGAAACTGGCTCCCGCAATTCTGGTGAGCCAGCCGGCTGCTACACCCTGCACCGCCCGACCGAGCAGCAGGGTCGGCAGGTTCACACTCAGCGCGGTACCGATCAAAGCCACTCCGCCTTTGACCACCCCCAGTCCAGTCAGGGTCTTGCCCACAGAGACTGCCAGCTCCTGGGCCCTGCTGCGGGTCAGCTGGATTCCATACACCGCTCCCATCTCCATCACCATCTGGGCATTGACGGCAGCAGTACCAAGTAAATCCACTCCGGGCAGTGGCGTTGCGGCGACGACACCAGCACTGATCCAGGTGTAGCGATCGATGATTCGCCGGGCTTCGTGAGAACGTTGACGGTCGAGCAGATCCCGACCAGCGGATCCAAGATCCCTGCATTGCAGAAGGATGTTGTCTGCAAGCAGTTCCTCTCCATCGGAATGAAGCACTGCAGCCAATCGCCTCACCAGCAGCCCGATTTCGGCTGGCGGCTGAACGGGACGTTGGCCAGGGCGGGGTAGTGACTGGGGGCGTGCACTAGCGGGAATCACATCTTCGGGTTGCAGCCATTCGGAGCAGCGTTGCCGCAACAGTTGAAGCAGCCTGCGCTCCTCTTCCTCACCGCGCAGATCACATTTATTGAGCACCAGCACCAGACGTTTGCCAAGTCCCGACAGGCTTTGCACCACCTCCAGCTCGCTCTTGCGCAGATCTCCATCGACCACAACGATCATCAAATCCGCTCTGCTGGCTCGGCGACGTGCTTCCTGCTCGCGTCCTCGCCCTTCCTGGCCAGCTTCAAGGATTCCCGGCGTGTCAACGAGAAGCACTCCTCTGTCCAGACCTTTGAGCCGGAGTCGGTAGCTGCGACTTTCGCCGGTGGAGCCCATGGCAGCACCGACATCGCCGACGATCTCTTTGAGCAGAGCACGGATCAGAGACGTTTTGCCACTGGAGCCGGTGCCGAAGACCACAAGCACAAGATCCCCGCGTTCGAGTTCCCTGGCGACCCGTTGGCGTTCCTCGAGGAGAGACTGACGAGCCACATCGTCCTGGAGTCGTTCCAGCAGCCGATCCACGCTGGACAGGCTTTGTTCCGCTGCATCTCTGCTGCTCGTTGGTGCCGGTCTGTCTTGGAGCGATGACGTGTCTCGACGCTGACGCTGTGTGCGCCATTGACGCAGCCATGGCAGGCCGACCTGAATCACGACTGCCACCAGCAGAACTGCGCCGATCAGCAGCACAGGGCCAACCAGCCAGGGGGGCAGCCAGTAACTCAGATCCCAGAGCAGGTTGCGGATTCCCTGCAGTACCAGGCCAATCACCATGAGGGCGATTAGCCCAGCGGCACCAAACAGAATCCAACGCGTCGATCCTTTCATTTTTCCTTGAGCCCACCTCGTCCCGCCGCGCGGATGATGTCAGCCCAGAGTGATGCCGCAAGGGCGCTGGAGCTGGTCGAGGGGCTGTTGTCGTCATTGCCGAGCCAGATCCCCAGCACCCAACGGCGCGAGGGTTCATAGCCCACGAACAGCAGATCCCTGCCTTCATTGGTGGTTCCAGTTTTGCCTCCCTCTTGACCTCCCAGCGATGCGGCAGTACCGGTGCCATTGCGCACAACCGCGCGCAGCAACGCTTGCATCTGAGTTGCACTGTCGCTGCCGACAGCCTGGCGTCCAGGGTTCACACCACGCTGATCATCGCCGGCAAGGCTGCCGCAGCCACGCAGATTGTCATCGCGACAGGTTTCCGCATCAAGCAAACGACGAATCGTATTGGGGGGCTTCCATTCGCCTTTATTGAGAATGGCTGCATAGGCCCCGGTGAGTTCGATCAGTCGCACTTCGCTCTGGCCGAGTGCGAGCCCTGGAACCGGATCCAGCGGTGTTGTGATGCCAAGAGCTCTGGCCTGGCGAACCACCTGTTCAAGCCCAACCCGCTGAGCTAGGCGAAGAGCCGCCGTGTTACTGCTCGAAGCGAAGGCGTTGGTGAGGCTGAGGCGACCTCTGCAGCTGCTTTCAAACCACTGGCCTCTCCAGTTCAGAGAACTGCAGTCAATGGTTTCGTTGGGCTTGATTCCACGTTCCAGGGCGGCCAGGTACGTCATCAGTTTGAAGGTGCTCCCTGGCTGTCTCAAGGCCATGGATGCACGGTTGAACTGACTGAATCGGTAGTCACGTCCGCCGGCGATCGCCAGGACCCCTCCTGTGCTGCTGTCGATCACCACGGCGGCCCCCTCACTCACGCCGAGTCCACCGGCATTGCTGATCAGACTGCGCAGTTGTCTCTCCACAACGGCCTGCAGCACAGGGTCAAGGTGGGTTTCGATCAGAAAATTCCCCTCTGCCGCTACCTCCGGACCCACCATTGCGGTTAAATCCCTGCGTACCTGATCGGTGTAGAAGGGTGCTGAGCGTGTCAGCGCAGTCCGGCTGCAGGCCGTGGGCGCCAGTTGGATGGGTTGACGTCTCGCCAGACGAGCAGCGTCAAGAGATAAGCGACCGGAATCGGCCATCTTGTTGATCACGCGGTTGCGGGCTTCAAGGGCCCGCTGTGGATGACGGCAGGGGTCGTGACCATTCGGTGATGGCAACAGTCCAACTAGCAGAGCGGCCTGTTCAACACTCAGATCAGCTGCTGATTGATCAAAGAAGGTCTGTGCGCTGTCTTCGAATCCCCATCCCACACCGAGGTACACCCTGTTGAGATAACTCAGCAGCAGCTCCCGCTTGCTGAAGCGGCTTTCCAGCTGCAGTGCCACCAGCAGCTCACGCCATTTGCGTCCCAGGGTGTCACCTTCGCCGACGAGTTCTGGGTAGAGGCTGCGGGCCAACTGTTGGGTGATGCTGCTGCCACCTTCGAGCACCCTGCCGCCGGTCAGGTTGACAGCGAAAGCGCGCAGGCTGCCGACAGGGTCAACCCCTGGATGCCACCAGAAACGATTGTCTTCGCTGCTGAGTAAGGCATCGATCAACAGCGGAGAAAACTCGCCAAGGCCGCTCAGTTCCCTGTGTCGATTGGAATCCACCGATTTGAGCGGTTTGTTGTTGCCGTCGTAGATGGCGAGCGGTCCGCGAACGCTGGCGAGTCGTCCACTCACCGGCACGTTGAGGGCGGCATGGCCCAATAACAGTGCTGCCCCACCGAGGCAGCACAGGATGCCGATCCCCAGCGACCGCTTGATCCGCTGATGCCGCCGTTGTCCGGGTCTTGCAAAGCCAATCCAGGGGCTATCCGCTTCTTGGGTCGGGGCAAAGCTGACTCGATCGCCGTCTTGGAGCTCCAGTTGTTGCACTCGTCGCCCTTTCCACCACAGTCCATTGGTGGACCCTTGGTCCTTGAGAATCCAGTGCTGGCCTTGCTTTTGCAGAAGTGCATGCAAGCGGCTAACAGCCGCATTGTCAATGCAGATTTCCATGTCTGCATCACGTCCAATCCGATATCCCTCGCCATGCAGTTGAAGCGTGCGCTCAGACCGACCCTGCTGATGAATCGTCAGTAGGGCCAACCTCTTTGGCTCAGCCGTCGCTCTGCTCATTTCTGTGGTTGAAGGCGTCGATGGCGAAGCAGAGAACCGCCAGGTTGATGGCGACATCAGCCCAGTTGAAGATTGGAAACTGAATTGGCACGAGTTCGAGAAAGTCGGTCACATGACCGAGCCGCCAGCGGTCGATGCCATTGCCGATGGTTCCTCCCAGAAGAAAGCCGAGGGCCAGTCCCATCCAGAGACCTCGCCGAGTCTCCCGCCAGATCCAGATGCTGACGCCAATGGCAACCACCAGGCTGAGAATTCCCAGCAGCAGGGAGGAATCTCTGAACAGACTGAATGCAGCTCCCGTGTTGCGCACAAGGTTCAGTTGCAGCAATCCAGGAATGAAGGGCATCGTCTCGCCTGGGAGAAGGACGCCTCTGGCCCAATGCTTGCTGAGCTGATCCAGCACCACCATGAGCACACTGAGTGCAACGACGCTGCCCCGTCGCATGCTTCGGGCTGGACGGATGTTCATGGCATGGTTCCGGCTCATTCGATCCAGAGCACCTGACGGCTCACGCGTGCGATCAGTCCAGTTGCGCAACACAGGGCCAGTTGCGCAGCCAGGGGCCCAAGGCTGTAGCTGAAAATAAGGTCGAGTAGGGGGGCATCCCAGCGATTCAGCACGGCTCCCAGGGCAAGATTGAGCAGTCCGCAGACCTGAATGGTCAGCAGGCCTGCCATGGCTGCGAGGGTCAGTCTGGCGATGTCATTCATTCCGTTCTGCTGGGCCAGCCGTCCGGTCAACCAGGCGGCGGGGACGAATCCCGCCAGATAACCAAAACCCGGATTCAGCACATAGGCGAAACCGCCACCGCCGTGGAACACAGGCAAGTCCACCAATCCGATGGTTAGATAAGCCACTGAAGCGATGACTCCCGCTCTTGGGCCCGCGACAAGGGCGCAGACGAGCAGTGCAGGAACCTGCCAGGTGCTGGGCAGACCCACAACGGCAGGAGGCAACTCGGGCAGAGGCAGTAGCAGGGCAGTAGGGATGAGGCTTCCGACGAGGATCAGAAGCAATCCGGCAAGAGCGCCGCTCCAGGTGGACAGTGCCCGCACGGGCAATCGTCAGCTCGCACCATCCTGCTGTAAGAGAGATGCATTGCCCAGCAGAGATGTCCGTTTCAATCGGTGACCAGGTGCGACTGGTGCGCCCCCAGACCTTCCTCAAGACAGCTGATCCGATGCCGATGCTCAGGCCTCCCGATCTTGTGGCCCACAATGAAATCGGCAGGGTCATGGCATTACAACCGGCTGAAACGGCAGCAGTGCGCTTCGCCAGAGGGACTTTTCTGTTGTCGATTGAGCAACTCACACTTGTGAGCGAAAATCCGAACAATGCCTCGGATCAAGACGCTTCATCGGACTCCGATGCTTCATCTGAGACGTAGGGTTCTGCTGACCCAGGGCACTGATCAAGGCTCGGTGCTTTCAGCAAAAGTGCTCAGGCTCCATTGTTTCTTCAGTGATTCCAGCGTTTCCTCGGGTCCGCACAAGCTGAGCTGAGGACTCTGAAGATGGCGGAGTGCCATGTCACGCAGATCACTGGCCTGTAGCTGCTCCAGTTGGTTGAGGCAGCTCTGGTCATGGTCATCAGGGAGATTCAGACCACGCAGTTGCGCCCGCCGCTCGGCCCTCTGACCTGTGGTCTGGGAGCCGTGAGCCAGTTGCCCCCTGAACTTGGCCTTGGCCAGTTTGAGATCGAGCTCGGAAATGGTGGTCTCCATCAGCTCACACCAGCTGCTGATCAGGAGTTCGAGCGATAGTTCTGCCCTGTCGACTCCGGTTGAGGCGTGCATCACAAAGGGTGCCGCTCCAGCGCGCGCCGGGTGATGGACACCTACGTCGTAGGCGACGCCATGCTCCTCTCGAAGCCTGCGGAACAACAGGCTGGACATGCCTGATCCCAGGTGAGCCTGCAGCAGCCTCAGAGCCAGGTCGTCCGGTTGACCGTGGGGCAGAGCGGCCTGACCCAGCATCAGCACCACTTGTTCGGTGGGAAGAGCTTGGAGCCCTAATGACGGCCTCTTGCCAGGCTCCAATTCAGCTGATTCCTGGATTGTTGCCAAGGGTTCTTCGCGGCTGAGCTTGGTTTTGGTTGTGCCGAGCCACTCCTCCAGTCGCTCCGTGGATTTATCAGGAATGGTTCCGGAAAGCGCCAGCACCGAGCCATTGCTCTCGAGATCTTCGGCAAGACAGGCCAGTTCCGCTTTTTGAAGTTGTTCCAGGTCGACACCGATGCCAAGTGGATCGTGCCCGTAGGGACCCTTGCCATAGGCCAGTTGTCTCCAGCCATCAAAGGCACGATGGAAGGGATCCTCTTTCTGTCTTTGCAGGGCCTGCAAGCTCAGGTCTCGCTCCAGTTCGATCTGTCCTTCGTCCAGGTGTGGCTGGCGCAGCATCCAGCCAAGAGCAGGCAACAGTCGATCTGCATCAACGTCGCGGCACTTGAGACTGATCAGAATTCCGTCTTCATGGGTGTCACAACGAAGACCTGCGCCGCAGCCTTCAACCAGATCTGCCAGCTGCAGATGATCGACAGGTCCGCATCCACGGCTGAGCACCGAACCCAGTAGCTGATGACCGCCCCTTTGCCCAAGAGGATCAGCACTACTTCCGCGCCGAATCCAGAGCTTGGCGGAGAGCACCCCGGTTGTTGTTACAGGATCAAGGACGAGATCGCAGCTGGGGCTCAAGCGTTGTCCTCCGATCGGGCAATCAGGGTGAAGCTGTGCTGGGGTTGCAGTATTGGCATAACACCTTCTCGCAAGGTTGAAGCATTCCAGTGCGCTAGATCCTGGAGTGGAGCCAGAAGGTCTCGGTGCCGTCCCCAGAGTGTTTGTGAACCGACACTGGCGGCCACAGCTCCAGGAGCTTCAAGGCTGAAGCGATGACCGTTTCCAACCAGTTGCATGGCGCGATGCAATTCCTCATCCGTGATGGCAGTGGTCAAGCTGTTGTTCAGCTGTTGGTGGATCTCGGTCTCCACGCGTTCGATCTGATCTTCTGGGCAACAGGCCTCCAGCATCACCAGGCTGCCCTGTTCCAGCGTGGTGACGTCCATGTCGATGGATTCAACGATCTGCAGTTCTTCGCGCAGCCTCTGCACCAGTCGACTGCGCCGACCCTCAGCAAGGATTGTGGTGGCCAGATCAGCTCCGGCGATGGCCAGCTGATCGTTTGCAGAGGCAACCGGCCAAACCATCATCAGCCGTGCGGCCTCCAGTCGAGGAAAGGCGCGGCATTCCCGACCGCTACGAAAATTCAGCAAAGGTTTGATTGTCTTGTTCAGATCTGAGTCCGTAACCTTGTCAAGCGTTGCAAGGGGGCTGTCGAGCACGTGGCTGATTAGGTCCTGCTGAATAGTTCCTGCCACTGCCAGACAACAGTTGGCTCCCTGGTAGCGGCGTTGGTGGTAGCGCCGCATCCCCTCCGGATTCATCTCCCGCAGGCTGTTCTCCCAGCCGAGGATGGGTCTGCCGTAGCAGTGGGGAGCACAGCAGAGTTCCAGCAGAGTCTGCAGCACCTGGTCATCAGGCTGATCCCGATACTGGGCGATCTCCTCGAGCACCACGTCGCGCTCCATTGAGAAACAGTCCTGCTCCAAAGCCGGATCCAGAACGAGATCCAGCAGCAGTTCAAGTGCTTCCTTCGATTCCGCGCTGGGCACAAGCACGTGGTAGTGCACATCATCGAAGCCCGTGGCTGCATTGCTGCTGCCTCCCAGTGCCTCAATTCTTCGATCAAACTCCCCCGGCCCCATCCGTCGACTTCCCTTGAACACCATGTGTTCGAGGAAATGAGCGATGCCCTCCTCGCCACTTCTCTCCCAGGCGCTTCCGCCCTGGCACCAAAAATCAAGACAAGTGAGGGCCGCATCGGGGATGGCGGCTGTCACAAGGTTGCTTCCGTTATGGAGTGTGCGGTGTTCGAGCACCGGACCGGATGGGATCGCAGTCAGGGTCCCGTGGCAAAGTCCCATTCTGTGCAATTACGGATCGGATTGATGCCTGCGTCCCCGAGCGGTCAGGAGATGCATCCGCTGGTGATGGCTATGGCTGCTCGTATCCGTCAGTGCAGGAACGGTTTCCCGGAGCTCAATCCACTCGGCTTGTCGGATGACCTCGAGGAGATCATCGGCACGCTCGACGGTGAGGCTCTGTTTATCCGTAATGAGGTGCATTCCTGCCGAGGACTTCGCAAACTGCACCTGGAGATCGCACGACTTGGACTTGGACTTCAGATTCTTCATTGTGTTTTCTTCCCCGATCCACGCTTTGATCTGCCTGTGTTTGGCGCCGATATCGTCGCCAGCCCAGCGGGGATCTCCGCTGCCATTATTGATCTTTCCCCGGTCGGAGAGCACCTGCCCGAGCGTATCCAAAGCGGGCTTGAAGTCGCAGTGATTCCTGCCTTCCAACAGGTGCGAGATCTTCCCACTTGGGCAACGATTTTCTCGCCGTTCGTGAGATTTATCCGCCCTGTCAACCAACAGGAAGAGGATTGGTTTGTGGAACTGGTCGACGATTACCTCCAGGTTCTCGGTGATGCCGTGAAGGCCGCAGAGCCCGATGACCCCAGTGCTCCTTCTACTCTGGCCCGATATCACGGACAGGTGTCCTATTGCCGGCAACAGAAACGCAACGACAAAACGCGGCGGGTTCTGGAGAAAGCCTTCGGGACGGTATGGGCGGATCGGTACATCGAGGAACTGCTGTTCGACGAACCTCTGAGCCCTTGAGCGGATTGGGGCGGATCTGGCTTGGCGTTGGTGCTCTGGCGGTCCTTGCTGTTGCTGGTGGAGTCTTGATGCTGCGCCGTCCGCAACCACCCACCCCTGTCGCAGACGCTGAGCAGGTGGCGAACCGACAGCCGGAATCTGTTGCAGCCCTTGGAAGTCTCAGACCTGCAGGAGAGGTACGTCGTCTGGCTGCCCCGGTGAGCAGTTTTGGTGGCTCACCGAGGGTGTCGTCTCTACTGGTCAAGGAAGGCGATCCGGTGAGCAAAGGGCAGCTCCTCGCTGTATTCGACAACAGGCCGAATATCGAAGCGGATCTTGCCGCTTTCAACGAGAAGATTCGCAGTGCTGAGACAGAGATTCCTCTGAAAAAAAAGGAGGTAGCCCGCATCGCCCAGGCTGCTCAGCAGGGTGCGGCGAAAGTTGTTTTGCTCGAGGAAAAACAGAATGAACTCACCATGCTTGAGCGCAAAAAGGTGGAGCTGATCGCCGAGCGCAGAAAGCTTGAAGCTGATCTGAACGACAGCGAACTTCGCTCTCCAATTGATGGCACCGTTCTCAAGTTGCGTGCCCGGGTGGGGGAGCGTCCTACTGCTGAAGGTGTCATGGAGGTTGGCGCCAGTCAGTCGATGGAGGCTCTGATCGAGGTCTATGAGTCAGACATCAATCGCATCAAGCTTGGAGAACCCGTCACTTTGATCAGTGAGAACGGTGGTTTCGAGGGAGATCTTCGGGGAACCGTTGAGCGCATCAGTCCCCAGGTGCGACAACGACAGGTGTTGTCGACGGATCCCACCGGTGATGCCGACGCCAGGATCGTTGAGGTCCTGGTCAGGTTGGATCCAGGATCCACCCAGCGCGTATCAAGGCTGTCAGGCCTGAAGGTGATCGCCCGATTCGGTTCCTCATGATCGGCCGCTTCCTGAGCGGGCGCGGAATTCCACTGGCTTCACTGATGCTGGTGCGTCAGCCGGTTCGTCTGGCTGTTGCTCTGGCCGGTATCAGTTTCGCGGGAATTCTGATGTTCATGCAGCTGGGATTCCGCGACGGATTGTTTGATGCCAGCGTCACGGTTCATCGACTGTTCGATGCCGACATTGTTTTGATCAGTCCACGCTCGACCAGTTCAGTGAGCATGGCTGGCTTTCCTCGCCGTCGTCTGGTGCAGGCCATGGCATTGCCTGAGATCGAGGGCATCACACCTGTGCACTGGAACCTGCTGCTCTGGCGTAATCCCAAGACGCGCGGCACCCGTTCAATCCTTGCCCTTGGCTTCGAGCCGGGTGACCCTCTTTTTGTTGATCCAAGCCTGGCGCCCAAGGCGCAGGTTCTAACCCAGAAAGGTCGGGTTCTGTTCGACGAAAAGTCGAGGCCTGAGTTTGGTCCCGTTGCCGAATGGTTCCGCTCAGGACGAACAGTTGAGAGTGAGATCTCAGGAAAAAGGGTTCGGGTGGCAGGCCTGATCGAGCTCGGCAGCTCCTTCGGTGCCGATGGCAATCTGCTCACAAGCAGCGAAACATTCCTCGATCTTCTACCCAACACTCCACCAGGAAGCATCGAGGTAGGACTGGTTCGTTTGCAGCCTGGCTCGGACCCCGAGGCTGTGGTGGAGAAACTCAACGCATTGCTACCCGAAGACGTCACTGTTCTCACCAAGCAGGGTTTCATTGATTTCGAGCAGAACTACTGGCGCACCAGCACCTCAATTGGTTTCATCTTCACGCTCGGTGCCGCCATGGGCTTCGTTGTCGGCTGCGTGATCGTTTATCAGGTGCTGTACTCCGATGTCAGTGACCATCTTCCGGAGTACGCCACGCTGATGGCCATGGGCTACAAGCTCAGAACCCTGCTGGGTGTGGTTGTCCGTGAGGGGCTTCTGCTCGCTCTCTTCGGGTATTTGCCGGCTTATGCCGCTGGGCAGGGGCTTTATCTGTTGGTCAGAAGTGCCACGGCGCTTCCCGTGGCGATGGATTTCAGCCGTGCAATGACGGTGTTCAGCATGATTCTGGTCATGTGCATGGCATCGGCAGGTCTGGCGATGCGCCGTCTGGTGGATGCCGATCCAGCGGAGATCTTCTGAGGCCATGACGGTTCTTTCCCAACCAGCTCAGCAGCAAGGAGCTGATCTGATCAGCACAGTGAGGATCGAGAACCTCAGCCACTGGTTTGGGCGTGGGTCAACGCGTCGACAGGTGCTTCAGTCGGTTGATCTTCAGATCGCAGCCGGTGAAGTGGTGCTGCTGACCGGTCCATCAGGCTGTGGCAAGACCACTCTTCTGACGCTGATCGGTGCACTTCGTCAGGTTCAGCAAGGTGATGTGCGCGTGTTTGGTCAGCAACTGCAGGGTGCTGGCCGGGGACAACGACAGCTGCTTCGTCGCAGAATTGGCATGATTTTTCAGGGTCATAACCTTTTGCGCTGCCTCACAGCCGAGCAGAACGTGCAGATGGGAGCCGATCTTCTCGAGGGTTTCAGCTATCGCGGTCGCAGAGATCAGGCCAGGGAGTGGCTGAGGGCGGTGGGGCTGGAGGATCACCTCAGCAAACTTCCTCAGGACCTCTCTGGAGGCCAGAAACAGCGCGTGGCCATTGCCAGAGCTCTGGCCGCCAGGCCCCAGCTGTTGCTTGCCGATGAACCCACGGCAGCGCTTGATAGCAGCACCGGCCGGGAGGTCGTTGAGTTACTCAAGCGCCTTGCTCGTGAGCAATCCTGTTCCGTGCTGATGGTCACCCATGATCCGCGCATTCTTGATGTTGCTGATCGGCTGGTGAAAATGGAGGATGGCCGTTTGCTTCAGGCCATTGAGTAAGTTGGGTTGAACATCAAGACGTTTCCGATTCAAGAATGGCCAAGCGCAGAAACCTCAAAAAGGAAAAGCAGGAGCGCAACCGCGCCTACGCGCGCAAATTTAAGAAGCGCAAGATGCGTAACGATGGCCGTGGCGAAGGCGCTGGCAATGGCGTAACAGGCACTGCCAACAATGGTGGCGCTGCGGACTGATCGTTTTGCCAACAAACTGTTTTGAGGGGGGCAGAGGCCCCCTTTTTTCTTGCCTTTAGGCTGGCTCACTACGGCTCACCGAGCGGGCGGATGTTCATCAGCGTCGTCATTCCCACCTACAACCGACGCGACATCCTTGAGAAGTGTCTGCGTTCTCTGCATAGTCAGCACGACTGTTCCGAGATTGATGATTACGAAGTGGTGGTGGTGGATGACGGATCCACCGATGGCACGCCCGACTGGCTTCGATCCTCTGCAGCGACTTTTCCCAAGGTCCACTTGGTTGAGCAAAGTCATGGGGGGCCTGCAGAAGGGCGCAACCGTGGTGTTGCCCACTCCCGCGGCGACGTGATTGTGTTCATCGACAGTGATCTGGTCGTGACGCCGACATTCCTGGCCAGTCATGCGCGAGCGCTGGCCAGGCAATGGCAGCGGTCCGGCAATCAACTCTGTTTCACCTATGGCGCGGTGATCAATACCGCTGATTTCGAGAATCCCACTGGAGAGCGTCACAAGTTGCGTGATCTTTCCTGGGCTTATTTCGCAACCGGAAATGTTGCGATCGATCGAGGGGTGCTGGAACGGTCTGGCCTGTTCGACACGGGATTCAGGTTGTATGGCTGGGAGGACCTCGAACTAGGTGAGCGGTTACGCCAGATGGGAGTGCAGCTTGTGCGCTGTCCTGAAGCTGTCGGCTATCACTGGCATCCTGCGTTTCGCCTTGCGCAGATCCCTGACCTGATCAGGGTCGAACGCGAGCGCGCCCGCATGGGGCTCGTGTTCTATAGAAAGCATCCAAGTCGCCGGGTGCGAATGATCATCCAGTTCACTTGGATGCATCGGCTGCTGTGGGGGCTGCTGACCTTGGGGGGATTGCTCAACGAACGCACTCTGCGGCCCTTGCTGGCCTGGTTGATCCACCTGGGTCAACCATCGCTGGCACTCGAGCTGCTGAGACTTCCGCTCAACCGCATCGGCGTCGAGGCTCTGTATCGAGAAGCGCGGCAGGCAGGGCTGTCCTGAGACGGTGCTTTGTTAAATTCGCCGGGTACCTTCAAACCGCACACCTGTCTGTTTCGGGTGCTGGTTGTGATCTGAACCTCGGTTCAGCACACCATCCCTGACAGGTGGAGGCGAACCCGAAACCTCAACACAACCATGGCTGTCGTCACTCTTGCCGAGATGATGGAAGCTGGTGCCCATTTCGGTCACCAGACCCGTCGCTGGAACCCCAAAATGTCGCGCTACATCTATTGCGCGCGCAACGGAGTTCACATTATTGACCTTGTGCAGACCGCTGTCTGCATGAACAACGCCTACAAATGGACACGGACTGCAGCCAGAAGCGGCAAGCGTTTCCTCTTTGTTGGCACTAAAAAGCAGGCGTCCGAGGTTGTGGCTCATGAGGCTGCACGTTGTGGTGCTTCCTATGTGAACCAACGTTGGCTGGGTGGAATGCTCACCAACTGGACCACGATGAAAGCCCGGATAGATCGTCTCAAGGATCTGGAGCGGATGGAGTCCAGCGGAGCGATTGCCATGCGCCCCAAGAAGGAAGCAGCTGTGCTTCGCCGGGAGCTTGATCGTCTTCAGAAGTACCTCGGTGGTCTGAAGAACATGCGCCGACTCCCTGATGTGGTGGTCCTGGTGGACCAGCGCCGCGAGACCAATGCTGTGCTCGAGGCCCGCAAGCTTGATATTCCCCTGGTGTCGATGCTTGATACCAACTGCGACCCCGATCTCTGCGAGGTGCCAATCCCTTGCAATGACGATGCTGTGCGTTCAGTGCAGCTGGTGCTGAGCCGCCTCGCTGATGCGATCAATGAAGGTCGTCATGGCTCCAACGAGCAGCGTGGCGCCGACAACCAAGGTTGAGTTGCATTAGCCGCTAAGTTCACGCCGCCCTCCCGTCCGAGCGGGAAGGCGGATCTTTTTGTCCCAACGTCCTCCACTAACACATCCGATGGCTGCTGCCGTATCCGCCAAGCTCGTTAAGGAACTCCGCGACAAGACCGGCGCTGGAATGATGGATTGCAAGAAAGCTCTTGCAGCAACTGATGGTGATGCCGACAAAGCCGTTGAGTGGCTTCGTCAGAAAGGTATTGCCAGCGCGGAAAAGAAATCTGGTCGCACTGCTGCTGAGGGTGCTGTCGGCAGCTACATCCACACGGGTGCCCGCGTCGGAGTGTTGATCGAAATCAACTGCGAAACCGATTTTGTTGCGCGTGGTGACATGTTCCAGGAGTTGCTGCGCGATGTATCTATGCAGGTCGCTGCCTGTCCTGGTGTCGAATACGTCACTACGGACGAGATTCCTGCAGAGATCCGTGAGCGCGAGAAATCGATCGAAATGGGTCGTGATGATCTCGAGGGCAAACCAGAGCAGATGAAAGAAAAAATTGTTGAGGGGCGCATCAACAAGCGCCTCAAGGAACTTGCACTGATGGAGCAGCCTTTCATTAAGGACAGCTCACTGACCGTGGCGGAGCTTGTGAAGCAGACAGCAGGCAAGATCGGTGAAAACGTCAAGGTGCGTCGATTCACTCGCTACACCCTGGGCGAGGGCATTGAGATTGAAGAATCCGACTTCGCAGCAGAAGTCGCCTCCATGTCGAAAGGCTGATCTTGACGGGATTGCCGGGGAGTCGTTATGCGCATGATCCAGGCGTGCAACTTGCACGCCTGGAAGAGCGGTGTAACTCACTGGCTCCGCTTCTCTACAGAGAGCAGGCCCAGTATCTGGAACTGGTGCGTCTGATCTTGCCTATCGCGGTCAAAGCGGCGATCCGCCACCTGCTCTGCTCTCTCTCTCCTCTGCAACGCGCATCGCTCTCAGAGCGCCAGACGCTATTGCAGCAACGGATCGATGCACTCGTTCAACGTGCTTCATCGATGATCACGATTGAGCAGCTGCTCGTGCTGGCCGTGCGCCTGCAGGACGAAGAGCGGCGATCCCGCATCCAGCAGTTTCAGAATCTCGCTGACCGTTCTCCTAGCAGCGTTGAGCCAGCTATGAGTGAAGCACCATCCCCCGGGATTGAGCTGGGAATGGATCTGCCGTTAGAACGCCCCGACCTGCTGGAGGGTCTGCTGCCGACCGATCCGCCCTCGACCGCTGATGATTCGGTTGATCGTTCTGAAGTAACTGAGCCTCAGTCACTGACACCACCTGATTCAGGTGCAGAGATGTCCGAACTGGAGATCCTGCGATCACTGTTCGTGATGGCCGGGGATTCCTTGGATCAGGGAGAGTCTTATCAGGAGTTGCAAAGCGGTCTCGAACCAGACGAATCCCATCTGGATTCGATAGCTCAGTCGAACGATCAACTGATGCCTTCGACCGCGAGCGGCCTGTTGAGTTGGATGGATTCACTGGATTCCGCCTTAATCCGAAGGCTGCGCAATGTGTCCCATGCTGTGAATGTTGAGCTGATGCGAGCGGGGGTGACGCGCAGCCTTCTTCCCATGCAGCTTCTGGATGCTGTGAATAATGGTCAGCTGCCATCCCAGTCGGCACCCTCCAATGTGCTGAGACTGACCCTGCCTCTGTCGATGGTCATTGACGATCAGGCGATCGATACCGCCTGTGTTTTGATGCGCCCGTCCGAGCTTGAGTTCGATGACCATGCTCTGAGGCGCAGCCGCAGTCGGCTTCGATTGCAACGTCGTGATCTAGGCACTTTGCTGCAGAAGGAGCGACACTGGCAGCGTCGCGCCAGTGTCCGAGAGGTCCAGAACCATTGGTGGCCCAACCAGCCGGAGACTCCTCAACTCAGTTGAATGCCGGCCTGGACTATCAGGCTTTGGAACGCTTTCTGGTGTGGATCCGACCTCTGCAGCAGGCGCTGTCACTCGAGGTTGAACGCGGTTTCAGCAATCTTCAGGGCCGCAATGAACGCTTTCACAGCTTCATGCAACGCGAGCTGGCCACTCCTCCGCAGATTCCTTTGCCAGGAGATGTTCCTCCTCGTCTTCAGGCCTTGGCAGAGGGATTCGGCGACTATTCAACCCTCGATGATGCAGCCCGTCGCCGACAGGTGACGGTGGTCAGACAGTGGCTTCATGCTCTGCGCCAGCGGCTGGAGCCATCAGCACCCATGGCTCCACCGCGTCTAAAAGTTGCGCAACGATCTTCATCATCTGTTCCATCCATTTCGGCCGCACCAAGTCTCGACAGTCCACTGGCTCAGGTGAAAGGCATTGGGCCGAAACTCGCAGAACGGCTGGCCAGCCTGGGGTTGTTGCTGGTGCGTGATCTGATCCTCCACTACCCCAGGGACTATGTCGACTATTCGGCACTGCGACGCATTGATGCCCTGGTGCCGGGTGAAACAGCAACGATTGTGGCCACGGTGCGGCGCTGCCATGGCTTCACAAGTCCCCGCAATCCCAATCTTTCGATCATTGAGCTGCAGCTTCAGGATCCAACAGGGCGGATCAAGGTGACCCGTTTCCTGGCTGGAAAGCGCTTCAGTAACCCCTCCTATCTGCATGGTCAGACCCGCCAGTACCCCAATGGATCCACGGTTGCTGTCAGTGGCCTGGTTAAAAGCGGGCCTTATGGAATCAGTTTTCAGGATCCACTGATCGAAGTGATGGAGAGTGCTCAAGCACCACTTCGTTCCAGTCGGATCGGCCGACTTCTGCCTGTGTATCCGCTCACGGAGGGGCTAACGGCGGATCGTTTTCGTGCGCTGATCGAACGCGTCCTGCCATCGGTGCGTCTCTGGCCGGAGCCACTTCCCAGGATCCGGCGCGATGCACGCCAGCTGCTTAGACGCGATCAGGCCCTGGTGGCGATTCATCGTCCTGAGTCATCCGATCAACTTCAGCAGGCCAGGCATCGCCTGGTTTTTGATGAGTTTCTTCTGCTGCAGCTCGGCTTGATGCAACGCCGTGCGGCATTGAAGCAACGCTCCGCACCCTCCCTAAGCAGCGTCGCATCAGATCGAGATGGGTTGCTGGGTCGTTTTCTCACATTGCTGCCGTTTGAATTCACTGCTGCGCAGCAGCGGGTTCTGGCAGAAATCGAGGCAGATCTGAACCGGCAGGAACCAATGGCTCGACTGGTTCAAGGGGATGTGGGCAGCGGCAAGACGGTCGTTGCCGTAGCTGCTCTGTTGAGAGCCATTCAGGCCGGATGGCAGGGGGCAATGATGGCTCCCACCGAGGTGCTCGCTGAGCAGCACTACCGCAGTCTTTGCGGCTGGATGCCAGCTCTTCATGTCACCGTTGAGCTGTTGACGGGTTCGACACCCCAGAAGCAACGCCGCAGGATCCTTGCGGACGTTGGATCAGGTGCTTGCAAAATTCTGGTCGGGACCCATGCTCTGCTGGAGGATCCGGTGGCTTTCGCTCGTCTTGGCCTTGTGGTCGTGGACGAACAGCACCGCTTTGGTGTGCGTCAGCGCAATCGTTTGCTCGGTAAGGGTTTGCAGCCTCACCTGCTCACCATGACGGCAACGCCGATTCCCCGCACCTTGGCGCTCTCCCTGCATGGTGATCTGGATGTGAGTCAGATCGATGAATTGCCGCCAGGCCGTACGCCGATTCGTACCACCATGATCACGGGCTCGAATCGCGATGAGGCCTACGACCTGATCCGGGCCGAGGTGGACAAGGGCCAGAGGGCCTATGTCGTGCTGCCCCTGGTGGAGGAGTCCGAAAAGATAGATCTGCGTTCAGCTGTGGATGTGCACCGACAGCTTGCCGATGAGGTGTTTCCTGATCTTCAGGTTGGACTGCTGCACGGACGTCTCGCCAGTGCGGACAAGCAGGCTGTGATCAAAGCCTTCGCTTCAGGGGAGACCAAGGTTCTGGTTTCGACCACTGTGGTGGAGGTGGGTGTGGATGTGCCAGAGGCCAGTGTGATGGTGATCGACCATGCCGACCGTTTCGGTCTCGCGCAGCTGCATCAGCTGCGGGGTCGTGTCGGTCGTGGCGCGGCGGCCTCCCATTGTCTGCTGATCAATGACAGCCGCAACCCTCTCGCCCGCCAGAGACTGGAAGTTCTGGTGCGGTCAACCGACGGCTTCGAGATCGCTGAGATGGATCTGCGGCTGCGGGGACCTGGTCAGGTCCTCGGAACGCGTCAATCCGGCCTGCCGGATCTGGCATTGGCAAGTCTTGCTGATGATGGATCTGTGCTGGAGGAAGCGCGGGATGAGGCTGCAGACATCCTGCGTGTGGATCCAGAGCTGAAGGATTACGCCGTGCTTAGGCGTCTTCTCGATGAGCAGCGCAGTCGTGTGACTTCGGCGGCTCAACTCAACTGAATCCCATCGGAGTGCTGATGATGGTCTCCCCATACGATGGCTGCCTTGCGTTCTGAGGTCGGATGCGTCGTCCCTGGAGCGATGTGGTGATCGACGACTGTGGTGAACCGCTTGTGTCGCTCAAGCCACGCTTCCTGTGCCTTGAGCCCCATCCCTATGCCTGCGTCGGTGCACCGTATGGCGAGGATGCCGATCCCTATCGACTGCGTTCCGGCGTTCTTAAGCGGCTGATTACCGCACAGACCCTTCTGTCGATGCGAAGTGATCCAGAGGTCGGCACGGTGCAGCTGGCGATCTTTGATGCTTGGAGGCCGATTCGTGTCCAGGCTTTCATGGTGGAGCACGCCGTGCAGGAGCAATGCCGCTCTCAGGGTTTTGATCCTTCAGACCCGTTGATGGCTGCAGCTCTCGAACAGGTGCAAAGCGATGTGGCCCGGTTCTGGGCCCCTCCGAGTCCGGATCCCTGTACACCCCCTCCTCACAGCACCGGTGGCGCAGTGGATCTCACCCTTGCTGACAGCTCTGGTAAGCCACTGGAGATGGGCGGTGACATCGATGCCATCGGCGATCAGTCCATTCCCGATCACCATGCCAGGGAGGCTGAAGCAAATCCCCACGGTGAGGCGGCTCGCTGGCACGGTCGTCGTTGTCTGCTCAATGAAGTGATGTCCCAGGCTGGTTTTGCCAGACATCCCAATGAATGGTGGCATTTCAGCCACGGAGATCAGCTCTGGGCTTGGAAACAACAGACTCCCGGAGCGATCTACGCCTCCGTTTCCAGGAGTTGTTGAACCAACTCGTCTCCGAGTCGGTTGACGTGCGCTCCGAAACTGCGCTTGACCCCGCACTGTTTCCAGTTGATCAGTAAGGGCTCCAGCGTTGATTCCAGTTGATCCAGGGGCATCTTCTGCAAAAAGGGCCTGGCCAGCACCTGAAGATTCGGAGTGCCACCCAACCAAAGCTGATATTGATTCAGGCCACTTCCCACCAGAGCAAGTTCGGCCATGTAGGGACGGGCGCAGCCATTGGGGCATCCGGTCATGCGCACCAAAACCGATTGGTCGATGCCCAGTTTTTGCAACAACGCATCCAGGCGGTCAAGCACCTCGGGGAGAATCCTCTCAGCCTCTGTGATTGCCAGACCGCAAGTTGGCAGTGCTGGGCAGGCAATCGCATGACGCGCAAGCGGGGCTGGTTCGCCTGGAAGTTCAAACCCAAGTTCTGCGAGTGCCTGCTTGATCGATGTTTTCTGAGCGGCGCCGATGTTGCAGAGCAGTAGGTCCTGATTGGCAGTTAGGCGGATTTCCAGCTGATAGGTCTGCACAATTTTGCGCAACCCATTTTTCACCGCACCTTCCAGTCGTCCGCACATCATCGGTAGTCCGACAAACCAGAGACCTTTCTTCTGACGGTGCCAACCCAGGTAATCCTGGAGCTTGGCAACAGGCTCCTGGCGGATGCCCTTCAGTTCACCTCTGAAGTAGCTCTTTCTCAGTGTTGATCTGAACCAGGTGATCCCCCGCTGATGCAGGAGATATTTCATACGGGCGTGCTTGCGGATTTCACGATCTCCGTGATCCCTTTGCAAAGCCATGATCGCCTGCAGCAGATCGAAGATGTCCTCCGCCTTCACGTAGCCGAGCACGTCGGCGGTTCTTGCAAACGTGTCTTCCTGGTTGTGGGTTCGGCCCATTCCGCCCCCCACGTAGACATTGCAACCTTTCAGTGCTCCTGAGGCATCAGCAAAAGCCACGAGTCCGATGTCTTGAGTCAGTAGATCAACGGAGTTGTCGCCTGGCACGGTGACGGCAACCTTAAATTTGCGGGGCAGGTAGGTATCGCCGTAGAGAGGTTCGGCTCCGCTGCCGGAAAAGACTCCTCCTTTCTGCTGACGGCTGCGGGCCTTGCGGACGGTTGTGACTGGCTGAAAGCGGTAGCTGTGGTCGCCGTCAATCCACATGTCCAGGTAAGACCCCTCCGCTGCCTCAGGGCTGAGAAGATCAGCGATTTGATCGGCAAGTGCCCTTGCTGCCGGGTAGGCACCCTTCTCGAACGGCGCAGGGGGGGCCATCACGTTGCGGTTGATATCACCACAGGCGGCCAGGGTTGACCCCAGATTGGTAATGATCGTGCCGATCACGGTCTTCAGGTCACCCTTCGGCACCCCGTGCATCTGAAAGGCCTGGCGGGTTGTGGCGCGTAGTGTGCCGTCGCCGTAGCGATCAGAGAGGTCATCAAGAGCTGCGAACAGATCAGCTGGGACCCGACCTCCTGGATTGCGCAGCCGCAGCATCATCTGCCAGCAACGCACCTTGTCGGTTTTGCGCAGTTCGCGATGGTTTTGTTGATAGCTGCCGTGAAACTTCAGCAACTGGACGGCATCTTCACTGAAACGGATGTCGTCGTTCAGGAGTTCCGACTGCAGCGGCTCACGCAGATGACCGCTGTAAAGCTTCCGTTTCTCAGCTTTTGACAGTGCTGTATCGATCGACTCTGTGCGCGCTGCAGGCCCATCCAGCACAGAAGCAACGACGGCCTCCTGCGCATTGGATGTGGCTGTCAGTCCGTCGCTCACACGTGCCTCGTTGTTTCATTTGAAACTAGCGAAGCGGCGTCTCATAAAGTCGCCACCTGCATTGGCACGTGGAGTGGCAAACACGTTTCTGCTCGAGATCGGCACTGAGGAACTACCGGCCGATTTCGTTCGCTCAGCGCTTCAGCAGCTGGAGCTGCGTGTCCGCACTGATCTGAAAGAGCTGCGGCTCGACCACGGACCGCTCTCGGTAACGGGGACACCACGTCGTTTGTTAGTTCAGATCAGCGATCTCATCGATTCACAGCCAGATCTGGAGGAGGATCGCAAGGGCCCTCCTGTGTCCCAGGCTCTGGTTGACGGCCAGCCAGGACCGGCCGCTCTTGGTTTTGCTAAGCGTTGCGGCGTGGACCCCTCGCAGCTCGAAACCCGAGACACGCCCAAGGGTCCATGTCTGTTTGCTCGTGTCTGCACCCCTGGTCAGGAGAGCTCCGTTCTGTTGCAGGACTTCATCCCCCAGTGGATTGACAGCCTTCAGGGACGTCGGTTCATGCGCTGGGGGAGCGGAGAGCAGCGGTTCAGTCGACCTGTGCGATGGCTTGTCGCGCTTCTGGGTGAGGCCCTGATACCTGTCACTCTCGATGCCTCTGATCCTCTCGTGCGCAGTGGTCGTCACAGTCGAGGCCATCGTCTTCATGACTCGCTCGCTGAGTTGACGTCTGCAGATCAACTGCCAGAGCGTCTTGCTGAAGCCGGTGTGATGGTGGATCGCGATCAGCGTTCCGAAATGATTCGCAGCTCCATTGCTGCTCAGGCAGCCTCCTGCGGCGGTGAGGCTGATTGTCCGGAAAGCCTGTTTCAGGAGCTGGTGGACCTGGTGGAAGCCCCCATCGTGCTGAAGGGTGAAATCGCAGATCAGTATTTGGATTTGCCGCCGGAAGTGATCGTCACGGTGATGCAGTCGCATCAACGGTACGTTCCTCTTAGGCAAACGAACGCGACTGCCGATCCGCTGCAGCTTGGTGCTCGCACCGTGTTGTTGTCCGATTTTCTGCTTGTTGGCAATGGATTGCCTGATGCCTCCAAGACGATTGTCAGCGGTAATCAGCGAGTTCTCAGTGCCCGTCTTGCGGATGCTGAGTTTTTCCTTAATGTTGATCGCCGACAACCCAGCGAGCAACGGCGTCAGGAGCTCGATCGCGTCACGTTTGCTGAAGGTCTAGGCAGCCTGCTGGATCGCACCGAGAGGATCAGCTGGGTGATGGACAAGCTGCTTCAGGCCCTGGCAACCAGCGAATCACAGGCAGACCATGGACGCCGTGCGGCCTATCTCTGCAAGAACGATCTTGTCAGCCAGATGGTGGGTGAATTCCCTGAACTGCAGGGTTTGATGGGCGGTAAGTATCTGCTTGAGGAAGGGGAACACCGCGATGTTGCCTTGGCAGTGGCAGAGCACTATCAACCAGCAGGTGCGGGGGACGCGCCACCTTCTAGCGATGCCGGTGCCTTGCTGGCACTGGCTGAGCGTTTGGAGCTCCTACTCAGCATTTTCGCCAAAGGTCAGCGTCCGACGGGTTCGTCCGACCCCTACGCGCTCCGCCGTGCCGGCAATGGAATCGTTCAGATCCTCTGGGACCGTGGCTGGCGACTGCCGTTGCAGACGCTGCTGTCAACAGCGGCAGACCACTGGGCAGATTTATTCCCAGCGTTTCAGTTTGATGCTCCTGGTCTGGCCAATGATCTGGGCCAGCTGCTGCGGCAACGCATGGTGTCTCAGTTCGAAGAGGATGGTTTCCCGCTCGACCTTGTGCAGGCTGTAAGCGGAGAGGGGGTGAGCAGCGCACGCCTGCTTCAGGATCCTGTCGATGCCCGTGAACGGCTTTTATTGCTGCAGGAACTGCGGACTGGCGGTCGCCTCCAGGCTATTCAGGCAGTGGTTCAACGAGCATCCAAACTGGCCGAGAAAGGTGATCTCGACAGCTCTCAACTGGTCCCGGGACCCGTGATCGAAGCCTCGTTGTTCGACTCACCGAGTGAGTCTGATCTGCTGAAGCAGTTGCAGGCCCTCAGTCCGCTAGCTGAGGCCTGTGATTACCAAGGCCTGGCTTCAGAGCTTCAGGGTGCTGCTAGAGCTCTCGAGGCCTTCTTCGACGGCGAGAACAGCGTGATGGTGATGGCTGATAACGATGCTGTGAGACGCAACCGTCTGAACCTGCTTGGTGTCCTGCGCAATCAGGCTTCCGTTCTGGCGCGTTTCGACAACATCCAGTCGTAAATCAAATAGCTGAGCTCCACATTGGTTGAGCTCAGCTGCTGGTGACTTTTGAACGCTCCTCTCCGCTTGACGCGTGGTCTTCTTCATTGGACTGGGATTTGATTGCCTGGGCCGCTTCCTCCGCTAGGAAGTCACCGTCTGTTCGTCCCACTGCGGAGGGAACAGACCCGTAGTTGGACGGTGCAAGGGCCTGACCGCGTAACAGGCTGCCAACAGTGCGCAGGGTGAGCTTGACCTGCTGCCAGGGATTCATCATCACCACCCGCTTGTACAGGTAGCTGTCAAAGGTGAGCTTCTGAACATCGCGGTCATCGCACATTTCCACGAAGGCTTCCCGGGCTGCGTCGTTCCGGTAGAAAATCTTTTGGAGAATGTCGAGAACCGCATAAGTGGCGCCGTACTTCCGGTCCCAGCGCTTCAGGTAGGTCGACTTGATCTGCTTCTCCGTGGGGATGCGGCTTCCGTTCGCTGAGATCTCCACAATGGCTTCCGCGCACATTCGCCCGCTCTTGGCGGCGAAGTAAATCCCTTCACCTGAGCTCTTGGTCACATAGCCAGCGGCGTCACCCACCAGGGCCATGCGACCCACAACTCTTCTTGGACGGGGATGTTCGGGGATTGGATGGGCTTCGACCTTGATCACTTCACCCTTGAACAGACGCTTGCGCGCACGCTCACGAATCCCTTTCTGAAGGCCTTTGATCAGCGACTGGTTCTGCTGCATTGTTCCTGTTCCCACAGCAACGTGGTCGAACTTGGGGAACACCCAGGCATAGAAGTCAGGGGAGACGTCGGTCCCCACATACATCTCGGCGAGATCCTCGTAATAGGTCATCTCCTCGGCAGGCAGCTTGATGCGTTCCTGGAAAGCGATGGCCACGTTGTAATCACCGGCATCCATGGCCTTGGCAACACGGGAGTTGGCACCATCGGCGCCGATGATCAGATCCACCTCGAGAGTCTTCAGCTCTCCGGTCGGACCACCATTGCTGTAATCGGCGTAATGCAGGGTGTAGGGCCCCTGGCGATTGGTTCCGGTGTCAATTTTCTGGACTAACGCATTCACCAAAGTCGCCCCGAGTTCGGCGGAGCGGTTGCGCAGGAAGGCATCAAAAACCTCACGACGACACATGCCGATATAGGCATCGTTGTCGTAGCCGAGTGGGTCCAGTCTGATATCCACCTCCTTGTTGGAGGGGGAAATCATCTTCATGTTGCGGACCTTTCGGTCGATAATTGATTCAGGAAGTTCGAATTCCTCAACCATGCAGAGTGGGATTGCTCCTCCGCAGGGCTTGGCGTTGTCAAGTTTGCGTTCGAACAGCCAGGTGTTGATGCCAGCTTTTGCAAGCACTTCGGCCGCGCAGGAACCGCTCGGACCTCCGCCGATGACAGCAACTCTCAGCATCTCAGCACACTCCGCTGGACTCTAAATTGAAGCTACACCGCAACCTGTCCTTTCGCCGCTGGCACTGGCGCACCCCCTTACGATCGAAACATCAGTGAAGTGTTCTTTTGTCTCGGGCTGTCGCCACCCGCAGCAGGAAGCGCGACAGCAGCCGCGATGACATCCCCATCGCACGCCGCAGTCGTTCCTCTCAACCGAAGCGAGGCAGTGGTCTAGGACTTCTGCTCGCCTGTGGTGTTGTCTTCTCACTGTCGCTAGCCACAGTCTTATTCCTGCCGGACCTGCTGCCGTTCGGTTCCAAGCCCGAGTTGGTTGAGGGCATTGAGGAACAGCCAGGTCGTGATGGTCGCCTACTGGGGCATTTCCCCTACCCAGAGGCAGTGGTGGATCAACTGGTGCCAGTGGAGGCGGGAATTGAGTTGCATCGAGACGCCGCCATCGCTCTTGATGCCATGCGTCGTGCGGCTGCAGCCGATGGCGTTGATCTGAGATTGCTGAGCGGTTATCGCTCCCAGGAACTCCAGAAAAGTATTTTCTTCGACGTCAAATCCGAGCGCAATCAAACTGCCGCGGAGCGGGCCAAGGTGTCTGCACCGCCAGGGTATTCCGAACACAGCACTGGCTATGCCGTCGACCTCGGGGATGGGGACGACCCGGCGACTAATTTGTCAACCTCTTTTGAGCAGACTTACGCCTTCAGTTGGCTTCAGGATCATGCCGCTAGTTATCACTTCACGCTTTCATTCCCTGCTGTGAATTCGCAGGGTGTCAGTTACGAGCCTTGGCACTGGCGTTTTGAAGGTTCAGCGGATGCGTTGAGAAGGTTTGAACCTGCACGTCGCCTGGCCAATGGAGCTTGAGGATCGTCATTCGCGCTGATCTGCGCTGATTTGGTGCTTAGTACTGGAGCAACCTTCATCAAGACCGTCCACATCGACCCGAAACGATCTCACGTTGAGATAAGGTGCGTCGACTGCGCCTGCGGGCGCTTAGAGACATTCCGCCCCCTACAGACCCCCATGAGCGCCCAGCAAAAGGCGATTCGCAACATCGCGATCATCGCCCACGTTGACCATGGAAAGACGACCCTGGTCGACTCACTGCTGGCCCAGTCAGGCATTTTCCGTGACAACGAAGCAGTCCCCACCTGCGTCCTGGATTCCAATGACCTGGAGCGCGAGCGTGGAATCACCATCCTTTCCAAAAACACGGCTGTCACCTACAACGACACCCGCATCAATATTGTTGACACCCCTGGACACGCTGATTTCGGAGGTGAGGTCGAGCGCGTGCTCGGCATGGTGGACGGTTGCCTTCTGATCGTTGACGCCAATGAAGGTCCGATGCCTCAGACCCGTTTCGTGCTGAAAAAAGCACTGGAACAGGGTTTGAGGCCCATCGTTTTTGTCAACAAGATCGATCGTGCTCGGGTTGATCCTGAAACGGCTGTCGACAAGGTGCTTGATCTCTTCCTTGAGCTGGGTGCCGACGACGACCAGTGTGATTTCCCCTATCTGTTTGGAAGTGGCCTGGGTGGTTTCGCCAAGCCCGATATGAAAACTGAGAGCGACAACATGCGTCCGCTCTTCGATGCGATTCTGCGCCACGTTCCGCCTCCGGTGGGCGATTCCACCAAGCCTCTCCAACTTCAGATCACCACGCTTGATTATTCCGATTTTCTAGGCCGGATCATCATTGGCCGTGTGCACAATGGTGTGATTAAGCAGGGTCAGAATGCAGTTCTGATCAAAGATGACGGCAACCTCAAGAAGGGCCGGATCAGCAAACTGCTTGGCTTTGAAGGACTGCAGCGCGTTGAAATCGCTGAAGCCAGTGCTGGCGATCTGGTGGCTGTAGCCGGTTTTGACGAGGTCAATATCGGCGAGACGATTGCCTGTCCGGATGAACCCAAAGCTCTTCCACTGATCAAGGTTGATGAGCCGACCCTGCAGATGACCTTCGTGGTCAACGACTCACCCTTTGCAGGTAAAGAAGGCAAGTTTGTGACCAGCCGTCAGGTGCGAGACCGTCTCCAGCGTGAGCTGTTGACCAACGTTGCACTCCGAGTTGAAGACACGGATTCACCTGATCGTTTTGCAGTGAGTGGTCGCGGTGAGCTCCACCTCGGCATCCTCATTGAAACCATGCGCCGCGAGGGTTACGAATTCCAGGTCTCTCAGCCGCAGGTGATTTTCAGGACCATCGACGGCACACCCTGCGAGCCTGTCGAGACCCTTGTGATGGATGTTCCTGAAGCAGCCGTGGGAAGTTGCATTGAAAAACTGGGCTCACGCAAGGCTGAGATGCAGAACATGGAAACCAGTTCGGATGGCCGTACACAGCTGGAATTTGTGGTTCCTTCCCGTGGCCTGATCGGTTTCCGTGGTGAATTTATCCGTGCCACTCGTGGTGAAGGGATCATGAGCCATTCCTTCTTTGAATACCGGCCGATGACGGGTGATTTCGACACCCGCCGCAATGGTGTGTTGATCGCATTTGAGGAGGGCACTTCCACCTTCTATGCCCTCAAAAATGCCGAAGATCGTGGTCAATTCTTCATTTCCCCAGGAACCAAGGTTTACAAAGGCATGATCATCGGCGAGAACAATCGTCCTCAGGATCTTGAGATCAATGTCTGCAAGTCGAAGCAGCTCACCAACATGCGTTCAGCGGGTGCTGAAGAACTCGACACCCTTCAGTCTCCTGTTCAGATGACGCTGGAGCGCGCTCTTGAATACATCGGTCCTGGCGAAATGCTTGAGGTCACTCCGGAATCGATTCGTCTGCGCAAACTTCCTGCGAAGAAGATGGCCAAGCGTTGAGTCCGGCTGACGATCCCCGTTTCCCGCAGGCTCTGGAGCTGTTCAATTCCGGAGCCTGGTATGAGGCCCACGATGCCTTTGAGGAGATCTGGCATGAGCAGATCGATCCCGATCGCAAGTTGATTCAGGCGATTGTGCAGATCGCTGTCGCCCATGTTCACCTCGAACGGGGCAACACACGCGGTGCCACCATTCTTCTCGGTGAGGGTATTGGGCGCCTCAGACCCTCATTACCCACTGCTCTGGGGCTTGACCTCATGGCGTTGCATCAAGCAGTCGCTGATCGCTTGAGCGCCCTTCAGTCCGGCTCAGACCCGGAGGTTCTACCGCCACCTCGCCTGATTGCAGTGGAGTGATTCGTGGGACCATGACACATCCTTTCCCAAGCGCCTGGACCGATGGTGTTCCCACCGTTTCAGCGATCGATCACTGTGCTCCGTCGTTCCATGATCTGGTGCGCGGGTCTGGCTCTCGCCTTGTCAGGACCTTCTCTGGCGCAGGAGTTTGTCGCACCTCTGGAGGGTCCGCCCTCGGACGATGGCTTGATCACCATCGAATCCGACAGTCAAACGGCTGACAACATCACGGGTGTGGTCACCGCCATCGGTAATGTCCGGATCGTTTACCCCTCCCGTGGAATGGTGGCGACCTCGCGTCAGGCGCAGTACTTCAGCCGCGAGGGCCGCCTGGTGCTGAGTGGTGATGTCGACGTCGTACAGGAAGATGGCAGCACACTCAGGGCTGAACGTGTGACCTACAACCTTGAGGATGAAAGGGCTGTGGCGGTACCGACGAATGGCGGACAGGTGCGCGCCACCATGATCCTGCGCCCTGATCAGCCAGCGCAGACCCCGCTGACACCATGAGTCTCAGTCTCAATCGGGTCTCTCTCTCCCTGGGAGGTCGACCTCTGGTGAAAGATCTCACCCTGAAGCTGGAACCGGGTGAAGTGATCGGTCTTCTAGGCCCAAACGGTGCTGGTAAAACCACAAGTTTCAACCTTGTCATCGGCCTGCTCAAGCCCGATCAGGGAGAGGTGTTGATGGATGGACATCCCGTTGCCAGTCTCTCCATGCCACAGAGGGCACGACTTGGGATCGGTTATTTGCCCCAAGAACCCAGCGTTTTCAGACAATTAACAGTGCGGGAGAACTTGGAGCTGGTGCTGTCACAGACCGGACTCGCTAAGCCTCAGGCCCGTGAACGCCTCCAACAACTCATTGATGATTTTCATCTGCAGCCGTTTCTGAATCGCAAGGGTTTCCAACTATCCGGTGGCGAACGTCGTCGTTGTGAGGTGGCCCGTGCCCTGGCGGTTGGGCTTGAAGGACCGCGTTATCTGCTCTTGGATGAGCCTTTCGCCGGTGTGGATCCACTGGCGGTGGCGGATCTGCAGCAACTGATTCAGGCGCTGCGTCAAAGGGGAATGGGAATTCTGATCACTGATCACAATGTGAGGGAAACTCTGGCCATCACTGATCGGGCCTACATCCTCACGGACGGGAGCGTCCTGGCCTCTGGGCTTTCTGATCAGGTGGCCTCGGATCCTCTGGTGCGTCGTCACTACCTCGGTGAGGGCTTCCAGCTGTGATTCAGAACCTGACGCAACGGATTCATGTGCTCCTGCGCAGGATTCCTCTCCTCGATCGCTGGCTTCTTAGTGAGCTGATCGGCCCCCTTCTATTTGCCGTTGCCCTGTTCACGGTGCTCTCCCTTTCGGTGGGGGTTCTGTTTGAGCTGGTTCGTCAGATTGTTGAATCCAATCTGCCGGTGTTGATTGCCATTCAGGTGCTATTGCAGCGACTGCCCAGCTTTCTGGTGCTCTCGTTCCCGATGGCCACCTTGCTTGCCACGTTGCTGGCCTACGGCCGTCTTTCCACCAACAGTGAACTCACAGCCCTACGCAGTGTTGGTGTGACGGCCACACGCATGATCATTCCTGCCTTGGTGCTGGCGTTGGTGATGTCAAGCCTCACCTTCCTGTTTAACGACGTTTTGGTGCCGCGCAGTAATCGATCGGCCGAGGTGACCTTGCGTAGGGCTCTTGGCAAGGCCATCGCCACTGAAAAAGGTGACAACATCATCTATCCACGCTTTGGAAGGCTGGAGGAACCTGACGGTTCCTCCAGCAAAGGTCTGCTTCAGCTTTTCTATGCGAGCAGATTCCAAGACGGAACCATGACCCGAGTCACACTGCTTGATTTTTCAAGGGTCGGCTTTACCCAGATGTTGCTTGCTGAAAGTGGTCAATGGAATGAACAGGAAGCGAAGTGGGAATTTTTCAACGGGCAGATTCTCACTCTGACGCCCTCAGGAAGCACCACTTCGGCTGATTTCGACCGATACATGTACCCCTTTAGTGCGGCACCGATCAGGATCGCCAAGCTTCCAAAAGATGCCAACAACATGACCGTTGCCGAAGCGTTGCAGGCGGAGCAACTGCTTGAGAACGCTGGTGACGTCAAGGGAGCGAGGAAGCTTCAGGTTCGGATTCAGGAGAAATTCACTCTGCCCATGGCTTGTCTCGTCTTCGGTTTGATCGGAGCAAGCCTGGGTGCCAAGCCGAACAATCGAACCAGCCGTAGCCAGGGTTTCGGGATCAGTGTTGTGATGATTCTGGTGTATTACCTGCTTGGTTTCAGTTTCAGTTCCCTTGGCGTCAAGGGAACCCTTCCACCCCTACTTGCTGCCTGGAGTCCAGTGTTGATCTCTCTAGCTGGTGGCGGTTTCCTACTACGGCAGGCCAGTCGATGAGCCAGACCGTCAGAATCAACGTCAGTGAGTCCTCTGGTCGAGGTGTTTGATGGGGTTTTCCGGTCTGGAAGCGATCGTCTCCGAACCCGTTCTGCTTCTGGGTCTGATGGCCTTTGCCTTTTTGCTGACAGCTCTCCCCTGGAGTTTCTGGGCTCTGTCTAATGGTCGTAGCTCAAGCGGTGTTCGTTCACTGATCGCCCTCTCCAACTTGTTGCTGACAGCCCAGCTCGTATTGCGCTGGTGGCAATCTGGACATTTTCCGATCAGCAACCTCTACGAATCACTGTGCTTTCTGGCCTGGGCCTGCACGCTCACCCAGCTGCTGGTTGAGCGCAACTGGTCGTCACCACTTGTGGCAGCTGCCGCAACACCCATGGGACTCGGCTGCATTGCCTTTGCGAGCTTTGCACTGCCTGATCAGTTACAGCAAGCATCACCGCTTGTTCCTGCTTTGCGCAGCAGCTGGTTGGTGATGCACGTCAGCGTGATCATGGTCAGCTATGCGGCTCTGATGGTGGGGTCGCTGCTGTCGGTTGCTGTATTACTGACAGACCGAGGCGAAGAGCTTGAACTTCGCAGCAGTTCCATTGGAACTGGTGCCTATCGAAGGCCGAAAGTGTTCGCTGCTGAAGGTGGAGTTGCTGTGCAGAACCCACCGGAGGTACAACTGTCTTCCGTCCATTTCAGCCGCACTGAGCAGCTAGACAGTCTTAGCTATCGCACGATCACAGTGGGCTTTTTACTGCTCACTGTTGGCATCATCAGCGGTGCCGTCTGGGCTAATGAAGCCTGGGGAAGCTGGTGGAGTTGGGATCCAAAGGAAACATGGGCTCTGATCTGTTGGCTTGTGTATGCCGCCTATCTCCATACGCGTCTCAGTCGTGGATGGCAGGGACGGCGGCCAGCATTGGTTGCGGCCTCCGGGTTAGTGGTGATTGTCGTGTGTTATATCGGCGTTAATTTGCTGGGAATCGGTTTGCATAGTTATGGATGGTTTTTTGGTTGACTGGTAAACACTGGGTTTGGGTTTTGCCCAGTTTTGACCACCCGCTTGATTTCAAGGGGAAACCGTCTTAGGGGTAATTCTTCTGTACTGTTTGGCAAGACCAAGGACTTCTGAGATCATTCAAGTGATCCCTGGCAGTGGCCTGGAGATCTACGAGCACAAGGGAAGGAGTTGCCTTCGAGTCAGGAGATATCACAAGAACGCTGGGCGATACATCATTCGATCAACTGGTAAACACACAGTTGAAGAGGCTCGTGCATGGGCGCTGGAGAACCTTCAGTTGATCTTCAGTGAGGAGTTACAGGAGAGGGGTGGGGGGTACCCTTGATAAAATCCCCCCATATAAACCCCATGGGTCCCATCCTGCCTGATAAAGCTATAAGAGCAGATTGGGTTACCTGTTAGGGCATTCCAAAAATTTTTTTGCTCAGAAAATCTGGTGCTAAACCTTTTTGGGTTTCATCTAAAAAACTAAATAAACCTTTCTGGTTAATGGATAGTTTTTGGGTAAAGGTGAATCCCTCTATGGTAGGTGCCTGTTGGGAATGGACTGGGACACTCACCCCCGAACCCCTCACCAACTCCCTGTAAAACAACACTGAGAGCTTCAGAAAGTTTATTCAGAACTGGATAAGCCAGAAAGGTCGTAGATGGAGAGTCGTAAAGGGAGTGAGAGAGGAGGGAGAGGGGATAGAGAAACAATCCTCCCAGTTCTCTCACAATCACTTACTAACCAAACAATCAGGGGTAGTAAAAATTCTCTTGTTCATCGTAAGTTGCCAAACCCCCCACAGTTATTACTACCAGTTCCTCTTTAGTGAGTTGGCTTATGAGCTCAGCAGTAAATTCATCACCATATTCTTTAGCAATGCCTACAATATCTTCAGGTGACTTAGCCGCTTTGAGCTTCTCCTGAAGGTTGCAGTCGCCTTTGGCTTTTTCCAGAAAGGCTTTGAGTTGCTCTTCTGGCATATGTATGAAGTCAGTTCTGTATTCATCGCAAAGATATGTCGCAGTATCTATAGCTAATATTTACTGCGCTCAATCGTGCAAGGTATTGAAGGCTGATATCTAGACTTTTTAGGGTGATCGAATAAATAAATAATTCCTGTCATTAATGCAGCGGCTATTCTGGTTGTAAGTCAATTACATTCAAGGCTGGTAACTCCAGTTAGCAATTCGAACTGTAGTCATGTGTTGAAAGATAGCACGTAGCCCCTGCGGCCACTTCTTCTAGCTCTTCGTTACTAAGTTCGCAAAATTCAGTAATTTTGTCAACAGTGAATTCATGACCATGTTCTTTGGCAATTGTCACGACGTCTTCAGGTGACTTAGCTGACTTGATCTTCTCCTGAAGGCTGTTGTCCGCTTTGACCTTTTCAAGAAAGGCTTTGAATTGCTCTTCTGACATGGGTAGCTGGTGTCTTTAACGGTTATAGCAACAATGTCTTGAAGTATCTTTGGCTAATACTTACTACTCTCAATCGTGCCAGGCATTGAAGGCTGATTTATGGGATTAGTCAGGCTTCCAAGCTGCAAGAAGTTAATCAGCGCTCTCCGAGTAATCGAATTTGAACCCGGAGTCAGCTCCTACGACAAGCTATCAAAGTTTAGGTACAGCATCAACGCCACTGGCTACTTGACCCTCGTCATCAGCCGTGGTCTCACGACAAGGAGTCTTGGCCAATCGGGATTTAAAATTTATGGCTAAGACTATTGATCACAAATATGTTCTGTAATTATCGGAATCGCCGCAACAACACCAAGAGCTACCAATGCTGCAGCAGTTCCTCCCGCTGCACCTTCTAACTCTTGGTCAGACACTTCAGGTGATTTAGATTTCATCGATTGAATATCTTCTGATGTAATTGAAAATCCTGCATCTTTGGCGATTTCAATAGCAGCTTCAGGGGAGGTGACGCTCTTGATCTTTTCCTGTAATTCAGTATCGGATTTAACTTTTTCCAGAAAAGCTTTGAGTTGATCTTCTGACATGTGTATGAGGTCGGCTCTGCATTCATAGCAAAGGAGTCTCACAGCGTCTATAGCTAATAATTACTGCACTCAATCGTGCCAGGCATCGGAGGCTGATTTGTTGGCTTATTGGCGAGATTTAAGCAATAAAAACCTCTGCTAATGCAGGGCTTTGAGTGTGTAAGCTCTATCAGTGTTCCCTTAAAAAATGGATCCTCGGAGATCTGGGATCAAATAACAAGCAACCAAAAACAGTCTGCCCCACCAAGCTGACTTGAAGCCACCTAGGAGGTACCAGGACCTGCCACCACACACTGACTTGAACCAACACAGCACCCCGCCGCATAGCTCCCACTCCCCCCAGCCACGCCCTCTAGCTCCTCTTTACTGAGCTGAGTGAACTTGTCAGCGGTGAATTCATGACCAAGTTCTTTAGCAATGCCTACAACATCTTCAGGTGACTTCGCTGCTTTGAGCTTTTCCTGAAGGCTGGTATCGCCTTTGACTTTTTCTATAAAGGCTTTGAGTTGTTCTTCGGACATGGGTATGAGGCCTGTTAAGCAGTCATAGCAACGGTCTGCTGCAGTGTCTTTGTCAATCGATTAATACGCTCAATCGTGCCAGGTATTGAAGGATGTTTTATGGGATTAGTCAGGTTATTGAAGCAATAAAAAGCCTCTGTCAATACAGGGGGTTGAAGGGCTTAGGATTCACCAGCAGGGGCCGCAGAATGGAGGGTTGGCGCTCGACCATTTGCCGCCTGAATCCTCCCCGCCAGCCGCTCCTTCCAGCTCCACATCTGAAATCTCTGACTTAGCGTTCTTCAAGTCATCAGCAGAAATACTAAACCCTGCATCTTTCGCAATCGCCACAACAGCATCAAGAGGATCAGCCGCTGCTTTGAGCTTCTCCTGAAGGCTGGTGTCGCCTTTGACCTTTTCAAGGAAGGCTTTGAGCTGTTCTTCTGACATGGGTATCGGGAGTCTATAACGGTTATAGCAACAGTCTGCTGCAGCGTCTTTGGCTAATAGATTGTGCCAGGTTTTGAAGGCTAATGTGTGATCCTTGTGGCAGAATAATCTTAAATAATCTCACATATTGGAAATGATTTTATTGTGCACAGGCACCTGAGCATGTGTGCGGACCGTATGCTGTTGCGAAGTAGCAATGATTTACATCAGTACCACCACCAGCCACATTTTCTAGTTCTTCTACTGAAAGCTCTGAGAAGGCCTTCAATTCATCAGCAGAAATCATAAACCCAGCATCTTTCGCAATCGCTAGAACTGCGTCAACATCGGCAGCTGCTTTGAGCTTCTCCTGAAGGCTGGTGTCACCTTTGACTTTTTCGAGGAAGGCTTTGAGTTGTTCTTTCGACATTTGTATCAGGTCTGTTCAATAGTTATAGCGATAGTTTGTAGCACTTGAAGTATTGATAGGGATGGAATGAAGAACCCCACAGATGGTGAGGTATCAAGAAAGATCTGACTTTGAATGTCGTTTTATACCGCTGTGACTTGTTCAATATTAGTGATTCCAGCTAGCAGCATGATTTGGTCACCTGAGTCGTCCGTAAACATCAAGCCAGGTCCAATTTGGCTCCAGCTTCCACTCATTGTAAGGTCAACAAAATCCTCTCCAATGGTGTAGTCCTTAATTACAGCATATCCTTCACCAGTTACGCCACGGAACATATCTGCGCCTTTGTCGCCCCAAGTTTCTCCTTGACTGACTGCCATCAAGTCGTTGTCTTTGCCACCTCTGTAAACCACGCCGTCAACATTACCTATGATTCTGTCATCACCACGGTTGCCATTCACTAAAGTTCCCTCTTCTGCGTTCATAACGTAAATTGTGTCGCTATCTTCTCCTCCAAGGTACTTACCGAAACCAGCTCTCAAAACAATTGAATCTTTTCCCATATTACCATTAACAGAAGTACCTTCTTCTGCATTAAAAACCTCAAAGGTATCATTGTCTCTTCCTCCTAGGTATTCACCAGAGCCACCTTTTAAAACAATTGTATCTTCTCCCATGTTGCCGTTAGCGAAGTTACCTTTGCCACCAATCACTTCAAGAAAATCTTTGCCTCCCATCATCCGAAGCTTAAAATTTGATTGGTTTGTTAGTAAGTCGTCTGCATCGGTAAGCTGAGTAACGCCATCGATTATTTGTATACTTTCATCGACTAAGGCTTGATTAGCCTCAGGAGTTTGCACGGTTGGTAAGGAACTTGCTGACAGGGGACTGTTCGTAGGAATCAAATAGTCAGACCCATCGAAATTATGAGGGACAGCGCCTGGGAAATAAACAGATCCATTCACTGGAAGTGATCCAGAATAGTCGGAAGTAATTTTGCCCCCTTCGTTTGGCAGGTTATCCCAAGTTGATTGGAGTGCATAAGGAACCGGTGCACTGAATGGCTTCGCATCAGTCGGAAACTGACCTTCTTTCCCTAATGCATAAATATCTCCAATAAATCCCTTAATGAGTCCATTATCGTATAAAGTGGAGATGAAGTTCCAATTTCCTTGCTTGGGAGGAGTTGTTACTTGCAGATTAAATATTGGTGACAATAATGTTTGTATTTTATTGGCATCATAGTTGCCTAAACTCTTCACATAATAGGAATCAAAGACTGGAATTCTATCTATAGAAGGATATAGCTGTTTAACTGACCAAAGCACCGCAGCAACCCCGGCATAAACTTCATTACTTTTGGCATTCGCAGTCTTAACATCTGTAATCTGAAAATTCTGCGCATAAAACCATTTTGATGAGTTTCCTCGATTGTTTAGGACCGAGCTCTTTCCTTGATCTTGTATAAACGCCGCATCAAGTATCGCTGTTGGATCCACTTCTTGATTGATTTTTTCCCAGAGTCCTACGCCCTGTGCATTCAGAGCAGCGGAGAATCCAAATAGCCGTCCATCATTGTTGATTTGATCTTGAAATGTTGTGCTCGCCTCATTTCCGATGACTGTAGATCCTCGTGGAGTGTTTGCCCATTCGTCTAAGCCTTCCAGGTAATATCCAATATCCTGTGCCATGATACATTAATAGTTGATTTATTTATAGCAATTAATGATTATTTTGTTATCGCGAAGTAACAAATTTTTTTTATTCAATATGTTCTTTGCCCTGCTGGCTCTCTGATCCTCACTGTTGTGGTCATAGTTGAATGGGGGGAGAGGATGTGAAAGATCCACAAGTGACTCGCTTTGTGGTTCCTGCTTAGGTTATAAGGCTGAATTGTTGGAGAGCCTGATTTGAAATTAAGAACCTCTTGATGGATGAAAGGCAGCAAAACCTTTCGTTTGACAGGACCTTTACGTGGACTTCTCCGTAACCACTAGTCGATGTGTTGCTCGCAAACCATGAAGCTCATTTCTGTTCTGGGGTTATTCACCAGCCGACAGGTTTCGTTGACTACAACAGACTCTGTTTGATCTCTCATTGCAAGCTGATCAGTAAGTAATGGAACTGCGAAGTTAGCCTCAAGTGGAGTGAATTCTACGGGCTCAGTCATGAAATTCAGGTCAAGGTTGTTGTCAGAAACATTTTCATGGGAGAATTCCATGTGCTCAGTTCCACCGGTGTTGTTGACCGCCATATAATCAGCTGCCTCGCCAGTTAAGGAATTCGCTTCACTCATATCAAAATAACCGTCTCTAAGTCGCTCGACATGATGCTCTTTGAGCCAACCAAGCACTGCTGAATCCAATTCCCTTTGCCATGGATCTGTTGTTTCCCATCAGTTACCAATAGTCTCTCCAGTTATTGAATCAGCCTGTCGATAAATTTTCTCCATCAATGATTGCTAATTGATCGGAGTACATGGGCGATACAAAATATTTTCCGGATAGCCTACGGCCTCGGGTTCTGTACCTGTTTCTACATCTGCCCATTAGGGAAAGCTATTGGTGGGTGTTACTGAAGATGTTTTGGTTCCAAGCAGTGGATTTTTGGGGTAATGCCCCCTCCACTCGTTCAAGCTTACAACCCTCTGTGGAACCCTGCTACATAGCCCCGGTGCAGACCCCAAGGGGTTCTGGCGGGCTTCTGGTGAATGGCTCAGAACAATTCACCGCCAAGTTGAGCAAAGCTTTAACTTGCCTGATTACTGCTCAACTGCGCTCAATTGTCCCAGGTATTGGAGACTTATTTGTGAGCTTTTTCTTTTAATATCAGTCAATTTACAACAGTCAGAGGTGTTGCACACACTGCGAATTCACCCCCATGCGATGCGTAAGCACCCGGATATCCGCCTGGACCGATGCCATGATGCCATCCGCCCCCGGAAAAACCTTCTAGTTCCCAATCTGAGAGCTGGTCGACCTTATCAGCAGTTAATTCATAGCCATGTTCCTTAGCAATGCCCACAACATCTTCAGGTGACTTTGCTGCCTTGAGCTTCTCCTGTAATTCTATACTGGCTTTAACTTTTTCAAGGAAGGCTTTGAGTTGCTCTTCTGGCATCGGTGGCAAGGTTGTGCAGCAGTAAGAGTAATGGTGTGTATTAAAGTCTTTGTTTGATCATCACTAAGCCGATGGGGGTTCAGTTGAGACTTATCTCTAATTTTAGTTAATTGTCTTCTACTTCTACTTCTACTTCTGCTTCGGCTAAGGCTCTAAACCACTCTCTGAGTTGCCTAGGTGTTTTGATTCCGATTCGTGTTAGACCCTTCACGAGTTGCTTACAGTCGTGAGGACTTAAATAAACCTCTGTGTCGATCTGAACTAGCTCCTCATACAAACTCCTTTGTTCGTCAGTTAGATCTTTATACCAGTACCAGTCGGTCAGCACACTAAAGCCTCCATTGGCTTCAGTATCAGCTCAGGCGTTTACCCTGTCCTCCCCCATTCGTACCAAAAACAACATTACGATTAGCTCTATTGGGGGAATGAAGCATGTGTTTAAGGCGATGTTGAGTTATATCAGCGAAAGCACCTGATAAAATGAGTTCCTGCGTAGCTGACTCTGCATCAAATCTTCTTCACGTCTCAGGTGAGGTATCAGAGTTGGCTAGTTTCGGTCAAAGTAATGAACTGAATACACATCGACGAATTCACCTGCTCGGTCTTTGCCCTCTAAGTAGGCTTCTTTCCATCGACCAAAAGAACCCATTTTAATGATTTGATTGAACTGTTCTAACGCTTCGGCGTGAGTCTCAAAGCTATTGACTTCAATTAGGAGATTACCATCGCTGAGGTTTACAACGTAGCAGGCTCGTTTCAAATTTGAATCTGCCATGGGTTCTTGTATTCAAAAGAGGATTTGAAGACCTAAGATGGTGCTTCTAGTGGATGAGCATACTGTTTTTATAGCTACTGTTGCGATGGAATCGTTGGTGTTGTTCCAAGTCATGACCAAGCGCACAAGTCTGCTAATGCTATTTAATTTTGCTATATTTTAGTTTGTTTTGATCGCGTGCTCTAAGTTTTGAAGTAGTTCATTGACGAGCTCTACCCTGGCCAATTTGTTGAGGAAGAAAATGTATAAATTATTATCTTAATTACGCCGTGTTTTATTTTCAAATGCAAATTAGATTTGAGCACTATGGAATGCTTAATCAAGCAAGGTCATGCTAAATTAACATTCGTCTCCAATACTCAGTAAATGCCCTCGGCTGACATGATGCAATAATGCGAGATGTCTGTTCTGTGGTTTGCTGGTCAATGAGTCGTCTTGCTCGTTTCAGTTTTAATACTGGACGATGATATAACTTGCATTGTGTTAATGACTTGTAGAATATGATATCGGAGTTTTATGATGGCCAATAACAATAAGCTTCAGTCAGCTGAATTTGGATTTTCAGGTGAAAATTTTTGCTTGATGAGAGAGTCTGCCAATGATCAGACTTACATTCTTTACATGGAGGACAATGGAAAGTGGGTAGAGATGAGCTGGCAAGGATATTTCGAAGATGGTGATATCGATTCTTTGAAAATGATCGAAGAGGTCACACAGAAAATCATTGAGCAAGACGATTGGCTTCCTGATTCAAAGATGCCATCTAAGCCATTTGCTTATTACGAGGAAGGTCATATTTACTCTTTCTTGAATCAGAAAATAAAAAGAACGGTTGAGGTCGAAGCATCTTGTTTTGATGAAGCTTCCAATATTATGTTTGGTGATGGTGAGTATGATCCGAATGATTGGAAATTAGTATTGATTGATCAAGAGCCGATAACCCAAGCTTGATCGTTTGGATGCTGCATCATCAGGTATTATTTATTATTTATCGTTATATTTAATGGTCGTTAATTTAAACATTGATAGCATTACCTTGTAATCTCCCTTAAATTTTAAAGTGTTCGTCGCTCCACCAGTCTCGCGGCATTTTTGTAAGATTTTTGGTTCACTGGTTCTGGCTATCTGATCATGCATCGAGACTGCTTTAACGATTTGGGTGGTGTGACAACTGCACCAGGTGATCCATTCCAGTCAGTCATGAGTTGGTTTGGGGGGATGTCCAGAGACTGTCACTTGGAGTTCGCTGTTCAGAGAAGCATCGATTTTCACCAATTCCATAACAATCCATCTCACAAGCTTCTCCGAGGAAGCTAGCTCTTGTCGTCAGATGTCTCTAAAACCGAACGCTAGTCGTTCTTTTTTAGCCTGACTATCTTCTAGCATTGTTTTGAAAACGACTCTATGAATGTTGTTTTGTTCCAGATCCCAACCCCCAGCACGAAACGATGGTTACTGGGATGGTGTTTTTCAGTGATTGATTGTTTACTCTCTTGATCCTGGCGACTACGCTGTATAGACTGAGTCTTATCAGCAAATGTTCATTCGAGTCATTGTTGTTTCGTTAATGGTTTGTTTGTTAGCTCTTGTGCCACCGTGTTTTGCTGCGAGTGTTGATTCCTATTTGCAAGCTGGAGTGGAGAAATCTGAATCCGGAGATTATAGAGGTGCTCTAATTGAATTTAATAAGGCACTCGAACTCGATCCAACCAATTCATCTGCATATCAATATCGTGGTGTAGCTAAGGCAAAATATGGTGATTTTGAAGGTTCAATTATAGATTACAGCAAATCTATTGAGCTGGATTCAAGTCGCACTGAATCCTATTCGAATCGTGGAATTGCAAAAGCGCGTTCTGGAGATCTTTCTGGAGCCATTCTCGACTTTGATGTTGCTATACAGATGAATCCCGACGATGGTACTGCTTACTTTAACCACGGAATGGCAATGGAAATGTCTAATGATCTTCAACGTGCATGCCTCGATTGGAACCGCGCTATTGAGCTTGGAGATGAACAGTCACTAACATTCTTAAGAAAGTACTGCCAATGAAGCTTGAATGATTATAATTATAAAATAGAATTAAAAACAATAAAATTTTAATTTTTGGAAATAACTCAAATAAAAGTTTAGTTTTTTTCGACGAGCTAATCAATTAAAAATGAATCAGTTCGATTTGAAGAGATCAGAAGCCATCATTCTGAAACCAGATAAATTGCGTCCCGGTACACGCTTGTTGGATCGAATCGAATTTCCAGGGCTCAAGGCATCCGGAGCAAAATTCACGAGGACCACATCAGGTTTTTCTGCTTCCGCTGCGGCAAGTTCCGCAGCGATCGCTTCAGCAATGGTCAACGATGATTGAGTGGTTGACAACGATTCATCGGAGTCAGCTTCGATGGTTCCTGTTTCAAATTTGGATGATTCATTGATCTGAACCCCTTGATGTTCGCTGGTTTCGTTTGTGGCAACCGCGGTGTCAATCTCGAGCGCTGTGGATTCAATGGTTTCAATTGCTTCTGCTGACGCCGCAGGTTGTAGGGGGCGCAATAGAACAACTCCCACTCCAAGTAGCATTAGTGAAAGCACTGTCGCGGGAATTCCCAGGGCACGACCCTGGAAATTCCAGAGAATGGAGGAGCCTGTTAACCCAAGCACGCCGGCAATAGCAAGCAGTGGGCCAAGAAATTTCAGGAACAAATTTTTCATTGCAAGATTATGGCGAATTCAATCCAGTAGCCGTGAGTTTGACTGATGGGGTTGAAACCGAGACTACATCTTGGCCTTCAAGGGCCCATCCGAACGTTCAAACTCTGCTCTGTGTTTGATGTTGCCGCTCTTGACGTATCAAAGCAATCATTCAGAACTGTATTCTTTGACCGAACAATTGATATTATACATTTTCCGAAAAGTCTGTCTTAATAATTTTCAGCTTATTATTGTTATTCTGTTGATTACGCTTAGACTCAGCTTCTCAATATGAGTGGCTCTTCGTCTTTGTTGTTTCAGCTTATTGGTTGTGTTCTACGTTGTTTGAGCTCTATCAATTACTTCAATTGTCGTCTGTTAGCTCTGTTTCTGGTCAGTATCCTCTCTTAGTCTGTTCACGCAATTGGAGTCTTATTTTTTGGTATTGAAGGACAGCTTTTTCCTTACTCAGATGAGGAAATAGGGCTGACGCTTCTTGTTGACTGACAGGTTCTAACAACCAATCGTCCTGTGGCCTTGGTGCAATGTCTGTACCTGAACGTTCCCACCGTTTTTGATTGGGAAGCCAACCTAACCATCGTCTACGCCATTGACCAAAGGTTTCAAGAGGATGCATGGCTCTTGTTTGATATCATTAAGCTTGGAAACTAACGCGTTGATAACAGAACCACAGCCATTGTTGAAAGAGTAGGTTTCGGTGAGATCTCCATAAAGTTTGAGGTTGATCAGCGTCGAAGTTTTGTGGCGGTGGAACATCACCCCGGGCTTTGTCTCTTTCCATTTCAGCAAGAATTCTGTCAACGTTGTATTCGGGATGTCCAAGGTGCATGAGCTGTCGTTGATCGGGGGTTTCGAAAATTGTGTAGCCAACAGACTCTCCATGTGCCAATAAACGTAGACGTCCCTGACGTTGGGCTGCCTCCATAGCAGTATCTGGCAGTGTTGCGTAGCGACTTTGTGGACAGAGAAATTGATCATTTTGAGTTCCCATTAGCGAATGCCCTGGCACAAGGCTGCGCATTGGAAACACCCCAAATAGTTTTTGTTGCAGTGCCACTTTCCTCACTCCAGCCAGATAAGCCAGAGCAAATCCCGCCCAACACAAGCCCAGGGTGCTAGCGCAGCTGACACGAGCCTCATTAACGAGGTTTACAAATTCCGACCAGTACGTGACTTCCTCAAAATGAAGGTGTTCAACCGGTGCGCCTGTGATAATCAAACCATCCAGAGGCCCTTTGGCATTGGCCTCTTCCCAACTCTGATACAACTCATCGAGGTGTGATTTATCCCAGCTTTTATAAGCATGGTTCTGCAGACGAATCCAAATTGGTTCGATCTGAAGCACCGAAAGTCCTAGTGGATGTAACAGGTTAAATTCGTACTGTTTTCCAAGCGGCATAATGTTCAAGATTCCGATCCTTAATGGTCGGATGTCCTGACGTTCTGCCTGTTCTGGTTTGATCCAGGAAATGCGATTTCGCTCAACAGCTGTGATCTTGTGATAGTTGGCTGGAAGAATCAGAGCCATGTCACAACTTCTCCGATCAGGCCCCTGATGCCAGGGCTTGATCGAAGTCGGCCTTGATGTCATCGATGTGTTCAAGACCCACCGACACTCTGACCATGGTCGGAGTCACACCTGCGGACATCTGCTCACTTTCACTTAGCTGCTGGTGAGTGGTTGATGCTGGATGAATCACCAATGTCTTGGCATCTCCCACATTGGCCAAATGACTCGCCAGTTTCAGGCTGTTAATGAAACAAACTGCGTCGTCATAGCCGCCATTGAGCGAGAACATCAGCATGCATCCCATGCCTCGGTCTGTGAGGTATTTCTTGGCTGCAGAATGATATGGATCGCTATTGAGGCCGGGATAGCTCACGCTTGCCACCTTCGGATGCTGTTGCAGCCACGTCGCTAGTTCCATTGCATTCTGAGCATGGCGTTCAACACGCAGGCTCAAGGTTTCCAGACCCTGCAGTAGCAGGAAGCTGTTGAAGGGGCTCACTGCAGGACCCCAGTCACGCAGCCCTTCCACCCGGGCTCTCATGGCAAAAGCAATATTGCGATGGTCCAGCAGTCCCAACATCTTGCAGATGTCACTGCCGAAGCCGAAGGCATCCCAGTGCACAAGTCCGTGATAAGCGGCGCTCGGCTGGCTCATCAGCGGGAATTTGCCGTTTCCCCAGTTGAAGGTGCCGGCATCCACAATCACACCACCGAGACTGGTGCCATGACCACCAATCCATTTGGTGGCGCTTTCCACCACTACATCGGCACCATGTTCGATCGGTCGCAGCAATGCACCGCAGGCACCAAGGGTGTTGTCCACGATCAGAGGAATCCCTTGCTCCTTGGCAAGAGCTGACAGGCCTTCGAAGTCGGGGATATTGAAACGCGGGTTCCCCATGGCTTCCACATAGATCGCCTTGGTGTTGTCATCGATCTGTGCCGCAAAGCTGGCAACATCGTCTCCCTCGGCGAATCTGACGTTGATGCCGAGTCGTGGAAACTGAACTTTGAACTGGTTGTAGGTCCCCCCATACAGGAATGACGTGGACACGAAATTGTCACCTGCCTGCATGCAGTTGGTGATCGCTAAAAACTGTGCTGACTGTCCTGATGCTGTGGCCAGCGCTGCCACGCCCCCTTCCAGAGCAGCTACCCGCTTCTCGAAGACATCCGTTGTTGGGTTCATCAGGCGGGTGTAGATGTTGCCGAATTCCTTCAGACCGAAAAGATTGGCCCCGTGATCTGCGTCATTGAAGACATAGGAACTGGTCTGGTAGATCGGCACCGCCCTTGAATTTGTGGTGGGATCAGGGACCTGTCCCGCATGCAGTTGCAGGGTCTCAAAGCGCTGATCCGTCACGGCAATCGCAGGGAAGTCTCCTTATTTCTAGCGTTGCGGAGATCGAGCGACCTCAGCCCCCGTCTGGATCAGGTTTGTCTGTTTCTGCGAGCGAGGGAAGGGTCTGTCGCAGTAGCGGTGTCAATTTGCTGCGCACTTCGCTGCGGAAGGAATCGACTGTGCTGCCTAGTAGTACCGGGTAGGGCTGTTCTCCGCCCTGCTCGCGTAGATGACGCCACTTGCTGTTCTCTTTCTCCTTGAGTTCCGTTAGCGCGGCCTGAAAATCATGGCTGCGTAATTGCATTTCTGTGCTTTCCAGAGCAGATGCTTGTTCAGCCATCTGCTCTCGGAATGCATCGAAGCTTTTGGCCTTGATGGTGTCTGGAAGCCCCAGGACCGGCTGATAGTGATCCAGAAGACGCAGCTCTTCTTCCAGGAGAATGGCCCACGCTCCTTGGGATCCTTCAGGGAGATCCATCTGGGACTGTGCCGTGCTCATGGCATCGAGGTGGAAACGCAGCCAGCGGTAATAGGACTTGTCTTGTGTGTTCTTTTTGACCGCAGCTTTGCCAGTCGCCAGAACAGGCAAGGCCGCTTCGGCTTTACGCAGAAAAAGACGGTCCTCTCGTTCCAGGTTCATAGCTCCCCAGCGCTGCCGATACTCCCAGAGTTCCGCGTAGCGATTCACATCGTCAGCAGACCAGCCAAGTCCAGCTAGTTCATTGGCGCGATGGGTAAGTTCTTTTGCCACGCAGCTTGTTGAGTCCTAATTCCCGAAGCGTAGATGCCAGGGGATGAAAGACCAGGGTGGATCGTTCTCAGATCGGCGGTGCGCTGTGGCGGTTTCCTCGTAAGTAGTCGTTCACCGCAATCGGCTGTTGTTGCTCATAACCCTCATGCAGCCAGAGGTCACCAGCGGAAGAGGCGTAATGGATCTGCCATTGGTGAAGACTCCTGTAGGTCAGTGGTTCTTGCTCGAGAAGTGCCGCGTAATGAAGCACGGCCCTGCCGTAGTGGTCGCTGTTGTTGTAGCCCCACAAGCCGCGGCGAATGTCTTTGAGACCTCCACGCCGGACCAGATAGCGAGCAGCAGCATGAATGGAATCCCATGGGTCGCGGATATTGCCACCATTCCCGATGCCTTGCTCTGACCATGTGGTGGGTAGAAACTGCATTGGTCCCTGTGCATTGGCAACAGAGACGCCATCGATGCGCCCCATTCCTGTTTCCACCAGATTTACTGCGGCCAATACGGTCCAGTCGATTCCCGTGGCTGCCGACGCACTGCGGTAAGCCTTAAGTAATTGATCTGCTGGTGCTGGAGGATTGATCCTCCAGGCCGGCAGTGTGGACGACGCAGGGCCTCGGTGCATCGCCAGGAATTCTCTGCGAGCTGCGATGTGCTGGTCAAAGACCCAGTGCCAGCGAGGATCCAGTTGAGCCCGAACGTCCTGACTCAGTGCTTTGTTCTTGGACAGAACCCTGTAGATCACCTGCTGCTGATGGGCAAGTGCAGCGAGGTTTTGTTCGGTCAACTGCGGAGTGAGCACAGCGGCCTCGATCTCGCCAATCAGCTCGGCGATTTCATTCGGCTCTTCCGGCATCAGCGGGTAGTGCCGACCATTCGGTGCGATGGACAGGTCTGTCCGGTTTGGCAGGTTCGGGCTTGTTGCTTTGCTCGGCGTCTGAACTTCAGCTGTGTCGGTGCTTTCAATCGTCTTGCAAGCCACTGTGATCGGACTGAGCAAGACAGGGATGCTTAAAAGACAACGCACCCAGACCCTGGTGTAACGCAGACGACTGTTCACCAATGCAGAAAACCCCTTCGATCATGGAAGTCTGGCTTGTCTCCCGGATGGTTCAGAGCCCAATAACTCAGGCAACCGTTTTGGTCTTCAAGAACCATGGTAAGTGCGATTTCAGGCATCTCTGTGTGCTCCCACCATGGCTTCAGTGAAATCCGAATCGTGCAGCGACAACCAACACGATCAATGCTGAAGCTCACCTCAGGTGCCTCTGCCAGAGGATCCGCTTTTCCACCTGTGCGGTAATCGCTGAACTGATAGAGGTTCCAGTCTCCGTTCGGAGAGACATTCATCTCCCAGTACCCTGGCTCACCAGGACGAGCGAGAAAGGCTTCGAAACAGGTATGGCTCCAGAGATTGTCCAGTCTCTGCGCTGAAGTTTTTGTCTTCCCACTGTTCAGCGATAGGCAATTGATGGAGCTTTCGGGCAACTTCGGGCTAAGGCTGAAGTTCAGTTCAAGAGGAGCATTTTCTTTCCAGACAAACTCCGCCATGGCAAGCACCGCTGGACACTGATCAAGGTCAAAGGGAATCAGTGGGCACACTTGCCTCACCATCACCGGGTGTCGTCCCATTCCCTAAATCCCACTCCAGGCAGTTCTGAGCTGAGCTCTGCGACTGATGGCTTGTCTCGTGGTCACTGTTGAGTGGTGAAGTCCGGCCTGTTGAGATTCGCAGACTAGGTGCAGAGTCAGAATGGAGCAGGGGTAGCTGATCAAACATGAGCTTGAGAGAACGCTTTGCTGATTTCTTGATTCGAGCTGCATGCCGCATCGCACCACCTGTCAATTCCGATGAACTTGAGGAGATGCCGCTGCGGTTGGAACCACAACAGCAGGGCGAATCCCTCACCAATACGGCTTCGGCGGATGCTGCTGATCTGCCTTCGGTGGAACCGTTATCGCTGGATCAACGTGTGATCAGCCGCTCAGTCAAAACTCTCAAGGCCGAAGCAATCAGTTCCCTGGCCACCCTTCATGCAGCACACTTGGTCGGTGCCTCTGTCTGGGATGAGCGGCGGATTGCTGCTCGGATGAATGCCGCTTCTGGCATCAAAGCTGCCAGTCCTGAAGTGCTTGCCGAGATCGAGGGGTTGGCAGTCACCTGGCAAAACGATCTCTCCGCCATCACCAATGCCCTGCAGCAGGTAGCCGCCATCAGTTGCCCAGAAGCACCGATCTCTCAGGATCTTCGACTTGAGGGAGAAGAACAGGATCTGGCAGCAGACCTCATCGAGTCCTGTTCAGTTGAGCTCACTCGTCATCAGCTGGAAGTGGCCAACCCTCAAGACGAACACGACGAGCAAGAACACAACGATCAACAAGAAGATAACCGTGAGGGCTGATTTGCAAAATCCAACCACCAGGATGAATCTCTGAGATATCAAAGCTTTCCTAGAGATCACCTAATTGATATACGGGCTTGTTGGCCCCGATTCAGGGTGAGCTGAGTCATGCTGGTGTGATGTCAAGCATGGACTTCAAGATGCCCAGTGGTGATGAACAGGATGACTGTTCCTATCGATACAAAAAGGCCAGAGGTTGGCTGATTTCGGCTGCTGTAGAAAACGTGCTTGATCATTGTTCAGAGACAGATCGCGAGCGTTTAAATCTGATTACAGCAGCAGAAGTACAGGATCCTGAAGCAATGATTCCGGAATTCAATGAAGAGACGATTCAATATGCTGATCTCATAGTGCAGCAAGCGATTGCGACTATCTCTATTCTGATTTCAAAGAAGTATGCTATCACTATTTTAAAACAAGAAATTTAAAGTTTGGTGCCAGCGAATTAACCATAATTTAGGGTCATTAATCGAATCTGAGATGACATCTTAGAGTGTCGGGAGATTTAGATTCACAGGTTGGGTACTGTATGAATTCTTGTCAGAATCAATCGTGAGGCGATGCAATCGTGGTAAAGGAAGAAGGCCAATTGATGAGTAGAGTTAAATAGCGTTACTTCTAGGCTATGGAGCATATTTAGACCGCTCAGGTTGTGAGCAATCGAAGAACGGAAACCACACCTACACTCACCAGGACACCCGAGAAAGCTTTGAAGAAGTCTTTGGCAAGCTGATGGAAAGCTGCCAGTGGAGTTGAGACTTTTATGCGGGCAACCAAGGCCAATTCGCGGCCAGCGAGCAGGCCAAGAAAGACCCATGTTGTGCTCATTGGAATCACGGAGAAGCTAAGAGCTCTTGCAAATAAAATTGTTCCAAAGACTAAGTCGCAGAGTGTTGCTGAGCGGATATCGCGAATATTCGCCTTTCTGCGAATGATCTTCTGTACAGGCCCTCCACCCCAGGCGAAAATCAATGCAATCGAACAGCAGATCACACAAATGCTCATTAGCAGTTCAAAAAAGCTGAGCTTTCTTGGAAGGTAAACATAGAAGCTAGCTGCATTCTGAATCATCCACTGACACCACAACCAGGCCGTACTGAACCATTGAAGAATTAACCAACGTCGTGGTAGCTGATGGTTATCCTGTGGACTTCGTATAAATCGACGCTCGAGAATCCATAACACCAACCCATAAACGACAGCAGAGGCGATCAGCGCGAAGACCCCGCCAAAAATCGATGTTGTAACCAGTGCAGATGTTTGTAGAGGCGAAAAAGCAGCCAACACGAGGATGGAAGTTCCAATCGGCGCACCCCACCAGGTCAGAGCTGCCACGGTCAATGGTGGTATCAGATAAAAAAGATTGAAATCATCTGGTAATGGGAACTGAGATAGCAGCCCCCAGGCAGGATCACCTGCATATTTAAACCAGCCGAAAACCAAGATGAAGGTTGTTGCTAAACAGATCCAAATCATCTGCAGATGAATGGATGTTCTCCCACGATTACTGACCAGGAAGGTGCCTAAGGTCTGTAAGGAATCATTGGCGGTGCAGGCTACAACGACGAGAACAAAGCCAAGGATCTGAACAACGTGGCTGTTCATGCTCTGCGCATCGGCAAGATTGAACAAGCCTCAAAACTCAAAACTATACAGAACATTATCGTTTTGGTAATTACTTCATTAAATCAATGGTTCCAGGTTGCAAGTGCGGAGTATTTAGCAGGTGGGGCATCTATTTCAGCAAGATATGGCAGGTTATTCAAATAGTAGCGGAATGAATGGGGGCGATTCCTGGATTCAAGCCACTGACTCAACACTGTTCATGGGGTGCCACCGAAAGGTCATTGGATTGACCGCTGGTCAGTTTGGGATTTCCTTGGATTCTTGTTGTCGTCAGATGTTTTAAGTTTGACTTGATTGATCAATTGTTTTGCTGTCGACATAGTATGAGTAGTGAATCGTGCAACTCATGAATAGGGCGATGTCCTTGACAGAACAGCAGGCAAACGTGTTGCGCGGCATGGGACTGGGAATATTTGTCTCTCTCCTTTTGGTTCTCTACGGAATCATCTTCAATCCTTTCTCTTTTTCTGAGTCGGAGGCGATGGATGACAGGATCGTAGTACTGGCACGATGTTTACTCATCCCATTATCTGTGCTCATCGTATCCATTGCAAGAATCGCTAGGTACCGATTTTTTTCTCCTGAAGATATTGATTCAACGGCAGCCTCTACACCATCGTCACCACTTTTATGCCTCCAATCGCTTCTCCAGAACACTCTTGAGCAAACGATTCTGGCTGCATTTGTCTATTGTCTGTGGATCGTGATGACTCCCTCCGTGTGGTTATCGGTGCTTCCTCTCTCGGCGTGTTGCTTCTTGATCGGTCGGATATTATTTATCAAAGGATTCCGAAAAGGTGCCGTGTCGAGAGCGTTTGGTTTTGCTTTGACGTTTTACCCAACTGTTGTCTTATTCGTTTTAATTGTCATAAGAACTTTGCTTTCTCTTGGTTGATGCTTTGTCGGGCAACACTGTGGCAATATGAATAATCTGATGTCACTTTGGATGATCACTGGTCAAAAAAATTATTTTCGTTTTCTTGGTTTGGATTGTTGTTGATCGCCTCTCTCTGGAAGCGCATCGTGGGCAATGGTCTGAGCAAATGCTGTGGATTAAAGTGAACTCGTTCCGAGTTGATTCATCATCATCCTATGGCTATCCAACTCAGAATTCTTGCGACAATTCATCAATCAGTTTCTTCAGCTCCCGCCACTGATTTTCGATCGATTGGGTGAGCGCAAACTGAACCTCAGCCCGCTCAAGATTGTGTTGAGGCCTTGTTGTACGGAAATAACGGTCTCCGGAGAGATGGTCTGTGAGAAAGCGGATACCGAGCTCAAGGGGAATCAGACGAATGCAATCAGGCAAGTAGCGGAAATCCTCTGGCGTGAGGAATGATCGACCCACAGACAGATAGCCCTCAAGGATCGCCCGGCAAAGGTCCAGATCAAAGCTGACGGTCTGGGCATCGAGAGCTTCCTCGCCCGATCGATTGCAGCAGGAGCGAAGACAGTCGCCGATGTCGTAATGAACCAGCCCCGGCTTGACGGTGTCGAGATCGATCAGTCCCACGGCTTGCCCGGAGGCGTTATCGATCATCACGTTGTTGATCTTCGGATCTCCGTGGATTGGTCGTCGTTTCAGTTCACCTCTTGCACAGGCCTGCTCAAGAACGTCGATCCCTGCCCTCCGCTTGTCGATGAAGGAGACAGCATTGGCGATGCGATTGCTGTTTCGATCATTCGCCCTGGAGAACACCAGGTCAAATTCGGCAAGGTAGGCCGGGGCAATGTGGAAATTTTCCAGCGTGTCAGCCAGTTCGTCAGTGGCCAGATCACTGATCAGGTGATGAAACATGCCCAACCCGTAGCCCAGTTCGCGGGCGTGTAGGTCGTCTTGAATCACATCCGTCGTGGTGGCTGCACCAATGTGGGTGATGGATCGCCAGAACTCACCCTGATGCTCAACCCAGTGTCCGTGGGCATCGAGGGTCGGCAGAACTTTGGGAACCTCCCAGCGGCGACCCGACAGTTCAGGCGGTTGTTGGGCAAGACGCTGCTCAACGTGGTTGCCCAGTTTGAGCAGATTGCTCATCACCAATTCAGGTTGTTCAAACACCTCAGTGTTCAAACGCTGCATCACGAAGGCTGATCGTGATGCACTGCGGTTCAGTGTCACCAGAAAAGTGTCGTTGACATTTCCTGACCCAAGCTGGCTGATCCCGTCGATCTGTTCTGGCGGGTGGAACAGTCCAGCGATGGTCTCCAGGATCGAGTTGGTGCTGGAGAATGGGGAGGGCACGTCGAATCGCATGGGTCTCATCACGAAACATGCCGTGTTCTTCGCCCACTGCCAGCAATGAGTGTGCGGAAAATCAGGCGGGAAGGCGGCAGCATGGTGAGCGATATCTGAACGGCACGGGTGCCACGAATCCTTCACACCGCTGACTGGCAGATCGGCAAGCCCTATCGCTGGATCGAAAACTCGCAGAAACAGGCTCGTTTGCAGCAGGAGCGTGTTGATGCGGTTCTAAGAATTGCTGAGCAGGCCAGTCAGCAACAGGCGGACGTTGTGCTGGTTGCTGGTGATTTGTTCGACTCGAGCACTGTGGCCGCTGACATGGTCATGGAGGTGCTGGAAGCGATCGGATCGATCCCATCACCTGTGGTTGTGATACCAGGCAATCATGATCACGGCGGAGCCGGTGGCATCTGGAGGCGTGAAGATCTGCTCGGGCAGATGCGGCAGCGTGCCGCCAACCTCCGATTGCTGCTCAAGCAGGAACCGGTCAGTGTTGCTGGGATCACTCTGTTGCCATGCCCATTGCTTCGGCAGCGGGAGAGCCGCAGCCCGTCTCTCTGGCTTGATCAGCTCAACTGGACTGAGCTCGATTCTCTGCAACCCCGTGTTGTTCTGGCCCATGGCTCGGTGCAGGGTTTCGGTGGCGAAGCCCAGGTGAATCAGCTTTGCCTCGATTCCCTTCCCCGGGATCAAATCGATTACATCGCTCTCGGCGACTGGCATGCGCTGATGGAGATCGATCGCAAAACCTGGTACAGCGGCACACCGGAACCCGACCGCTTCCCGAGCGGGCCCGATGACCTGAGGTCACAGGTTCTGCTGGTTGATCTGGAGAGAGGTCAACAGCCGATCGTGAAGGTCCAGTCCACCGGTCGAATGCGCTGGCATCGGATCACCATGACGCTCAACGGCGATGCCGATTTGGCCCGCTTGGAGCAACAGCTTGCCGAGTCTGTTGGCAGTCGCGTGGGGCGCGACCTGTTGCGGCTTGAACTCAACGGTCAACTGGGTCTCCAGGGACACCTCCAGCTGCAGGACCGTTTGGCGCTGCTCAGTCAACAGCTTCTTCACCTGCGTCTGCGAGGCAAGCTGCACCGTCAACCAACTGCCGAGGAGAGGGATGAGCTGCTGCTTCGGATGGACAGCCCCCTGGTCAGCACGATCGCTGCTGGTCTTCAGGAGGAGCTGCAGAGCAATGCTGATCCTCTGGTTGAGCAGGCTCTGATCGAATTGCATCGTCTTTGCGCCAGGGATTCACTTGCAACGGTTCCAGTTGCCACGCACCCAGTGACCACCGACTCATGCGCCTGATTCGCTGCCGGTTGGAAAGCCTTCGCCGTCATCGAGCTCTGGAGATTCCCTTCGCTCCAGGGCTGACCCTGATCGGTGGTGCCAATGAATCCGGCAAAAGCTCGCTTGTGGACGCGATGCATCGGGCTCTGTTTGTGCGCGCCTCTGCCACCGGAGCTGCCATTCGTGATCTGAGATCTGCCACACATGCAGGCCATCCGCAGGTGGAAATCGATTTCGATGTCGGCGGGCAGCGTTGGTCGTTGTTGAAATGCTTCAGCGGTGCCGGCGGAACCTGCCGCCTCAGCCGAGCTGGTCAGCAGGTTTTGCTCGGTGGAGATGCCGAGGATCAACTGGCCGCTCTGCTTGGAGTCGAGGAGATCATCGGCAGTCGCCAGGTGAACCGTGTGCTTCCCACCCGTTGGGCACATCTCTGGGTGATGCAGGGACTGGCCGGTCGCAATCTGCTGGAACTCAGTGGCGAGCACTATGACCTCAAGGGATTGATCACGGCTCTGGAGGGACAGGCGGAGCAATCGCTGCAGTCGCCGATCGACCAAAAGGTCTTCAACCAACTTGAACAGCTTGTGGCCTCCAGTTTCACCAGTCGCGGGGTGAAACAGAACAGTGAACTGTGGAAACGTCGGCAGGAGCTGCAGCAGGCTTCTGAACGCAAGGCTGAAGCACAGGATCGTCTGCTCAGCTACGAAACGGCCTGCATCGAGCTCGATGCGAACGAGCAGGCTCTAGATCAGCTGGAGTGTGCAGCACCAGAAGTGCAGAAGCTGCGTCGAAAGCTTCTTTCACTGAAGGATCTTCAACAACAGTTGGCTCCGCTGCGTTTACAGCAGACCCAATGGCAACAGCAACTCAGTGTCCTGAGTCGTCTTCATCAGGAGATTCAGGCTGCGGAAACAGCGATGAAGGCCCATCGACAGGAGCTCTCTGTCATGAACGAATCTGCTCAAACATTGTCCAGAAACCTCGTTCATCAAAAAGCTGCTTATGAACAACTCGAGCGCAAACGTCAGGTGCTTGAGGAGCGTGGCCTTGCCCTCCGGCGTCATCAGGATCAGGAACGGCTTCAACATCGCATCCAGACCATTCGGCGTCAAAGGGATCAACGGGCCAATCTTGAACATCAGCAATCTGCTCTCAAAGAGCAGCTGATGGAACTGCCGGGTCGTGATGCCAACGCTCTGGATGCCTTACAGGCTCAGCAATTACGGCTTCGTGAGCTGGACATTCGTCTGCAGAGCATGGCATCAAGGATCGAATTGCAGTCCTCAGACAGGACTGTGCAGCTCGATGGTGAACAGCTCAGCCCAGGTGATGTTGCTCAAAGGACGGGTGCATTCCGTCTTGACGTCGGTGATGGTGTCACTCTGCTGGTTTGTCCTGGTGAGGGAACTGGCCTCTCAACACTCTTGGCTGACAAGACACGTTGTGAGGCCCTGTTGGCGGACAATCTCAAACTCTGGGGCGTTAGCAGCATTGAAGCTGCAGAGGCTCAGTTGCAGAAACGTAAGGAGCTTCAACAACAGCTTGCTGTTCTTGAAGCGCGTCTTCGCCAGCTGATGGAGCAGCACCGGGGCGAGCAGAAGGGTGGTGAAACTCTTGAACAACTCGATCAGCAGCTCGCCGAATTGCAACAACATCAAGATGAGCCAGACCTTGCCGCGGAGGAGGATCTCGAGCAGGCCTTGAACAATTGCCGCAAGACCTATCAATCAGTGCAGGAACAGGTTCGCTGTCTGCGTTCCGATTGTGATCGTGGAGAACGTGAACAGAACGGACACACCAAGCAGCTTCAGGAGCTGCAGATTCGACTGGAGCGTCAGGAGGCACGGCATGCTCAGCAGCTTCAACAGCAACACGAGATCGAGACACGGCACGGCACAGCCAACACAATCGCCGACGATCTCAGGAAGCTGTCTCATCAATGTGAGCAATTGCAGGACCAACTGCTTGTGTTGAGTCGTGATTGTGGCCTCAATGTCGACGCCGACGTTGAGACATCACTGTCTGCATTGGATGCCCGTGAGCTGAAGCTCAATCGTCAGCGTACGGATCTGAGCCGTGAACGCGGCTCATTACTGGAGCGCTGCGAACGTCTCGGTAGCCGGGAACTGCATGCAGAACTGGAGGAAGCTTGTAATCGTCTGGAGGTGGCCCAGCAGGCAGAACAACAGGAGACCCAGTTGGTTGAGGCACGCGTGCTGCTTCTCAAACGATTTCAGGAAGCACGCGCCGATCTTTCACGGCGCTACTCATCACCACTCAAGTCCAGCATCAACCGTTTCATTGCTCCATTTCTGCAGAACCCCGGCGACAGCTCTGAGCTCCGCTTTGATGCCAGCGATGGTCTGAAGGATCTGCGTCTTCAACGTTCAGGTCAGACCCTCGAGTTTTCACAACTCAGCGGAGGACTCAAGGAACAACTGAATGCCGCCGTTCGCCTGGCCATTGCCGAGGCTCTGCGCGATGGCCATGACGGCTGTCTGCCTGTGCTGTTTGATGACGCCTTTACGAACAGCGATCCCTTGCGACTGGAAGCGGTGGGGAGCATGCTCCGGCAGGCTGTTGATCTGGGTCTGCAGGTGGTGCTTCTGAGTTGCGACCCTGATCCCTACCGAGCGATTGCCGATTCAATCATTGATCTCGACCAAGACTGAGTTTCTAGGTTTGGTTAGTTAAGACTCAGAGTGCGTTTTCGATCACGTTCATGGCTTTGAGATAGGCCGGTGGTTCATCAGCTGTTTCTGATTCTTCGATGCCGTTGTCATCTCGTATCAAGCGGCGCGCGTTATCGGCAATCACAGCATTCACAAGCAGATCCATCGCTTCTGGCTGATCGAGGTTTTGAATTGCCTCTGCATAACGCCGACTGTGGGTGGGTCGTACCGATTCCTGGCAATAAGTCGACAACTCCCGGCTTTCGGTCATTACCGAAAACGCCACATCCTTGGTTGTGGAATTTCCATAGATGACCATGTAGAGCAGGTTCACCATCGATGCGTCATGAACGGGAATGGCATATTTGCGTACGATCTGTGGCCAATAACGCAGAGACTTGAGGCCTTCCAGGCCTCCCTTGCGCAGACCTGCCTGTTCGCACCAGTTCTCAAGCTCTTCCATTGATTGCGGGCAGCGCTTTTCGATCCGCATGTGCTCTGCCAACACCTGCCCCGCATGGAAATTACGGGTTGGTGTCCCAGAAACTGGCAACATCATGCTGCCGCGAACATCAGCAACCATGGCTGTGAGTTGCGCAAAGGTGTGATCTCGAACCTTCTCCATGTCTCCACCGCGCACAAGAGCCGCCTCGATTCTTTGCACGCCGTAGCCAAGCTCCGTTAGTTCAAACGGTTGGCGGTTGTAGAGCCTTTGGCGATTGCGTCTGGCCATTGAAACCGTGGCTGCTTGATCCAGGCACTGGTCCAGCAAAAGCGTCAGCAGGGTTGGTAGCACACCAGGGTTGTCTTGGTGGTAGGCGTACCCGAAGCCGGCAAACACCGACGACATGTTTTTTGCTGCCTTGATGTATTGCCCCTCGATGTTGTGAACGCCCGCGGAGACCTGGATGTTTGGTGACAGTCGATCCAGCATTCGGGCTCCTAAGAGCGCTGTCAGTGCGTTGGGATGGCAAAAGTTGGCCGTGAAACTGTCGAGAGGATTGCGCAGGGCGCCATGGCGATGAAAACCCGAGAAGAAGCCAAGGCTTGGGACTTTCTCGCACAGCACATACGACTCGTTGGCCAGGTTGTCATGACTGAACGAACCGGCCAGACAAGCCAGGACCACATGTTGACGACCCAATTGCTCCCGCAGTTCAATCGCTTCGAGCAGATCTTCCTCAACGTGGTTGCTGTTTGCGCTGAGCACCACCAACTCGCAGCGCCTGAGCAAGTCAGCCAGGGTGTTGGGTTGACGCCCTCCCTCACCTTGATGGCTGCCCATCCGCTCCATGACAGCAACGTGCTTGGGGTCCATGCCGTCTAAATCAGACTGCGAGAACGCACCGAGCAGCTCACGCTCAGGTCGGGGTGCCAGCAGCAGATTATCCTCATCCTTTTGCTGCATGGCGCAGTTGTAGGCAAGGGAAGCGGGATAAAGCCCTACGCTGTAGAAGCCGACCTTTCCGGTTTCCAACTCCCAGATTCGTTGTCGAACCTGATCTCTGTCGAGGCTTGGAGGAAAGAAGCCGTTTGAGTTCAACAGTGCCGCAGTGCTGAAACTCATTGCAATAACTGAGAAAATTTGGTGAGCAAGTGGTCGAGGCTCAATGTGGCCGGCGGCTGATATCGCTGTTTCTGGCCTGATGACTGGTGTGGACAGACCGATGGATCTGTATCAACCGCATCAATGATCCGTCTGATGACCTGAGCTGGAAGACTGCTCCCAGGTGATTCAGCAGTTTATCTCTGCAGGTCTCGCGAGCGATTGAATCGGATGATCATCAAGGACTGAGCAGCGCAATATTAAGCTCCCGCTATCCCTTTCAGATGCTTTGTGGCAGCAGAGGTTGTTCAGGCAGCGATTTGGTTAACCAGAAAAAATGCAATAGATTTAATTTCCGGTAATCGAAGATCAATCTTAACAATAACTCATCGATTTAAAACCCTGCAATGATAGATCCAAGCGAGAGTATATGGAATCTACCCAAAAAACGAACCACTAATGTCTAGACGAGGGAGAAATTGAAGTTTAGAAGGAATAAGCAACAAGAACAGGAACAACATGCAGATATTGTTGCTGAAATTACATCAACGCACGGGTGTCAGATGCTTAATCAGAGCCAAATCGAGGAAAATTCCACAATTAATCCAGCCTTTCCAGCCGGAATCAAAACCTCGACAAGCCGATGCGAATAATTGAGAGATAGACAAGTCAGCCAAGGAATTGGAATTGTCTACGATGGAAGGAACCAACAAATGCTGTAACGACTCATCACGAATGAATACCCCAAAAGCATCTATATCATGGTCAACAAGCGCTTGATAAGTCTTATATCGAAGACTGATGATTTTATCCGTCGACAGAGAATCCCTGGGATCTGATGATTTAATGTTTAAAGACAACTCATGCAAAGAAAAGTTGGGCAAAAATAAATCAGATGTGAACTTAAAAGTGTTTTCTTGATCCAGACAACCATCTGACCCTATTTTTGACTGATCAATTCGATCAATATAATCAATGCAAAAACCAAGCTTATGTGCCAACAAATCTATGTTATTCAAATATAATAATTTGGATAGGGAATCAGTTCTTATAGAGTTTGTCTTCTCAAGCCATAACTTTAAAGAGTGAAATGCGCTTGATATCGTACTCAGATTAGATTGTTGGAAAAATCCTGGACGGAGAAGCAAAAGACTCAAATAGGCATCCATTGACGAGGCTATGCCAGAAAGACTATAAGGAATAGGCTCTGAAATATATAAACAGTTGGCATGAAAATTGTATAAAATAACAGGATGCATTGTTGAACCATCAACAAATTGATCCAAATAATTAGTTAGTCGATTAAAAAGTGTCAGAGCAAAGTCCTGTGATTTATCTTTATAGATGAGGTTTGATTGATGTTTAAGATTATCAGAACACACCAGTAATTGAGATGGGGAAAAAGATGCGTGGAGAGACGCGCTAAGCGATAGGAGCTCAAGTTGATGTGAAATATAAACAGGAGAATTCAGGTTTCTAAGATGTTCACCAATATCAAGACTAAACGTGCCAACGGCATTCATAGAAGAATCAAAAAGATTGTACTGATCTAAATCTGAATAAAAGTATGGAATATCTCCGTTATCTAATTGGATAACTTCTGAGGTGAGTGCTAGATTTTCATCCCAGGAAAAGTCGCCATAGGATGTTGTATGTATTTGATCTGATAGCGTCTTCACCAAGTATGTCCATCTTTGAAGGCCTGTGAGGCAGTTTTGCAAGGAGAAAAGATTTCTTTGAATGTCATAGTAGTCAAAGGTGGATCTCCGAATCACACGAGTTCGCCCCTTAAATGTATGCAATAAATTGGCAACATTTTCTTTATGTTGTATCATTAAACTATGAGCTTGAGTATAACCAAGCTTAATGGAATCAATGAACTCAAAAGGAAAACACTGACCCTCTACATCAGGAAGATGTTCGGGATGACTCCACATAGAATCATCGTTAAGCAGATGTGGCCAGCGATAATTAGACTGATAACTTAAACATCCCATATCTTGAAAAATGGAAGACGATGACATAGCCATAGGCTGTGCCAATGCCATCGTCATAAGCACCGATAAAGCAGGATCTAAGGATATGTCTCTTTCAGAACCATTTTGATTACGGAGTCGGAAGGAAGATATCGAGATCGGTTGCATGATATTTTCATGGTCAATGAAAACAAAACCTTCAGAAGTGCAGATTAAGTTATCAAACCAAAGATCGGTATGTCGACTCAGATGGGCAACAAAAAGTTCGAAACCAAATTTTTGATAAAGTGATGGCCATCGATCTCTGGCTACTTGCGAATAACTAACTCCTTCCTCAAAAAATCCATTTGATGCCAATAAACGAGTTCTTTGAGTTGATTGATAGTGAGCTGGCGGGGATAGACAAGAACAAATTGAATCCCAAAGAATTTCACCATCATAAAATCTTGGTTTATAAAAAATAAATTGCCTTGTCTTCGTACAAGACAACTTCAAGACCGACCTAGCATTATTGTGTGGATCACCAAGGCCATCAAACAGCAAAAACTCAGTTGGCTTGATTAATTTTTGAATCTCATCTCTGCAAACATCAAAGTCGATTAAAAATAAAAGTAACTCTTGGATCTTGTTGGAAAGAATTACAGCGATGCGATAGCAATATAAAAATGCTTGATTGAGGCTGTTTCCCTTGAGAAATTGAGTATTAATTCTTAAGATATGATAGCTTTGTTCCGCTAAACTTGTGCTGATCCTCAAAGTATTAAATTGATAACTTTGAATTGAAGGGAATTCAGTAAATGATTTTTTCAATTCAGAATGAATTTGATATTCGAAATAGTTGGTGAGAGAATTGATATCAATAAGAAATTCAGAAAAAAAAGTGGTTGACAATAGATCAGCGAAAAATTGAAACTCCCGCGATTCAACGAGCTTTAGATCAATGTCTCGGTGAAATAAACTGTTACCGATGGCTTCACTATTGACGCATAGGGAGAGAAGAGAAAGATCGGATGCTTTAATACGGCTGGAAATTGATGCAAGGCTTAAAAATAAACTCCTGATTGACATCGGAGGACCTTAGATAAATTTTATGTGATCAAAAGTGCAATAAATATAGCAAAAGCAAGAACAAAGATTCAAGCCTTGGAGGTAAGATTAATCTATATTATATGCCTGGACAACAAAGAAGCTATTGATTAATAAATAATAATTTAAGACATGGCTTGCATGAGGCTGGTAGATTTCATGAATGAGCAGCATTAATTTTGAAAAACTGAGTTTAGATACGCAGCTTGCTATCAAGCATGCGATTGCTGTGGCTTGGTCAGATGAGTCCTTTGCAGACATGCTTAGGGATCATCCGCACGAAGCATTAAAAGAACTTGGATATGAATTACCAAGTAACGTCAAATTTGAATTTGAATGACCAGATTATTTAAACTCATCGTTCGAGGGTTAATACCTTGCTTTTTTTAACGATAGATTTAAAAGTTTTCTTCTTACGGAAGTCATGATTCAAGTCATCATATGATACATCAAGCATGTTTGTAATATCCAGGCTCTCCAATGAATTGTTTAAAAAGTAAAAAGATTGGAGATTTTTGGATCTTCTTTGTATAATGAAGCAATTGCTTAGACTACTATGCCATTTGGGGTTCGAAGCGGTAAAATTAGATTAGATGATCTGTACGAAAATCCCACTGAAAAAAGAGCAACGGCTAAAGAATTCATGCTGATGTATGAAAAGCTTGTTAAAGAATCGTGGGATGATCAAGAACTTCGCGCTCGACTAATAGAGAATCCAGAAGAAGTCTTTAATGAGCGAGGATTTGATACCAGTGAGATGAAAGAAAATGGTTTCAGATTTAGAATGGTTGAGACAGATTTATCTGATCCTGAAACTGAATCAATCAAGATTCCTTTACCCAATAAACCTGCTTCGGCTAATCTTACAGAGGAAGAGTTAGCAGCTATTGCTGGCGGTACATCAACTAGTGGTAGTGCCGCGTCTGCCAGTACGTTGAGTTGTCCTGCATGTACAGCAGGATCAGCTGGATCAGCTGGTAGCAGTTGCGCTGGGGGAAGAACGACGCCCGGAGTGACAAAAAGCATGGAACCTAACCTAGGGGGGGGGGATAGGGGATGGTAAAAATTGATCATCAGTATTAATAAGTCATTTTTTCAAAAACCATTCATTTGCTGATTACTTATGCCATTCGGAGCTGCAGCAGGAACTTTCGATTTACCTTTTGATAAAAAAAGGGCAGAAGAGTTTATGCATGTCTATGAAAAATTAGTCGCGGAATCATGGACAAATCCTGAACTCAAGGAGCGTATGAAGAGTGATTTGACAGGCTTACTTCAAGAACATGGACTCGATACCGAAGGTCGAACAATTGAAGCTTATGAAACACCTTGGGAAGAGCAGCACATAGTCCATTTGCCCCTTCCAAGGAAGCCGTCGTCAGATAAGCTAAGTGAAGAACAATTAGCGTCCCTTTCAGGGGGAACATCGTCTAGTAGTAGTGCCGCCTCTGCCGGTACGGTCAGTTGCCCCGTCGGTACAGCAGGATCAGCAGGATCAGCCGGCAGCGATTGTAGTGGTGGAAGAACAACGCCCGGTCTGAACAAGGGAAACGTGGGGCAATAAAACTTATAAACACATTTTTTTCATAATATAATATATTTGTCTTAGGCGTTAAGTGGCACTTATGGGTTTATCATAGATACAGAAGCCTAATTATTAATGGTATTCGGCGTCAGGAATGGAAAACTCGATCTGAGCAATTCATTCATAGATGAATCAGTTGCTCATGATTTCATGTTGATGTATGAAAGACTTGTCCAAGAAACATGGTCCGATCCAGCGCTTCGCACTCGATTGATTGAAAATCCCGAGGAAGTATTGGCAGAACGAGGCTTTGATACCAGTGAATTAAAGGAGCATGGTATTTCCATTCAGATGTTTGAGACACAGCTTTGTGCGCGGGGAGAAGAGCCAGTGATTATTCCCTTACCTAGAAAGCCAGACGCACAAATTATCAGTGAAGAGCAATTAAGTTCTATTTCCGGCGGATCGTCAAGTACCGGTACAACAAGTACTGCAGCAACTGCAAGTTGTCCGCTTGGTTCGGCAAGTTCAACAGGGTCATGTGGTGCTCCTCCTTCCAAGCAGACGCAGAGCACGATTATGCATGTAGCAGCAAAACTAGAGGGTGTGGAGTAGTGATTTAAATTTAGTTATTACCGATCTTTTTCTTGCATTTTCTTTCTCCCTATCTATTTATTATGACTTTCGGTGCTGCTCAAAGACATTTCAAACTCTCTTACAACGAAAGTCGTGGTAAACAATTCATGCACATCTATAAATTGTAGAAGAATCTGGCTCAAATCCAGAATTGAGAGAACGCTTGAAATCTGATTTAAGTTGTGTCTTGGATGAAAATGGTTTTGATACTGAAGGCCGAAAGTTCGAGACATATGAAACTGAGCTTCACGAAAGACATGTTGTGCATCTGCCTTTGCCTAGAAAACCACCGTTAGCGAATTTCAACGAAGAACAGCTAGCCGCAATTGCTGGTGGTGGTTCCTGCTCAGGTTCCGCAGGTACGGCTGGAAGTGCAAGTTGTCCAGCGGGTTCAGCAAGCACCACAGGTTCAGCTGGAAGCCACTGCACGAAGCCCAAAAAGCATTGACCTCAACAGAAATGATGTGTAGCGTATTTTTCCTTTATAAGGCAGAGAGAGGAGCATTTAGCGCTCATCCCAGCGCGAACTTTGTTTCCCGGTTCTGCCGGTAAGGTATGTTGCTTATTCCCTGTAGCTGGAGCCGTGGGATATGCAAGTTGCAGTTGCCTGGACAAAATAATATGGATCAATCAGGGGATGAATCACCGATCATGAGCATTAGTTGATCTTCGTTCATATCAAAAAGACCTCACACAACAAACTGAATTTATTAATGTATATTTAGCTACCTTTGTTTGATGCGTGAATAAACCTCACTGTAAACAAATTAAAAAAGGATTTGGAGGACCCTTCCTGTTTATGCTATGGATAAGAAAACGTTTCTAGTAAAATGGTATTTGGCGTTAGGAGCGGAAAGCTTGATCTCAGTAGTTCATTCATAGACGAATCAATTTCTAATGACTTTATGGTGATGTATGAAAAGCTGGTGCATGAATCATGGACCGATTCAGCTCTTCGTTCTCGATTAATTGAAAATCCTGCAGAGGTATTTGAAGAGCGAGGCTTTGATGTGAGTGAATTAAAGGAGCATGGTATATCCATTCAGATGTTTGAGACACAGCTCTATCAACCAGGCGACGAGCCGGTGATTATTCCTTTACCTAGAAAGCCAGACGCCCAAATCCTCAGTGAAGAGGAATTAAGTTCAATTTCAGGTGGATCATGTAGTGGAACAAGTAGTACTGCAGGAACAGCAAGTTGTCCAATTTTTTCGGCAGGCTCAACAGGATCATGCGGGAAGGCTCCAAGTACACAAAACCAGAGCATGGAAGCAAAGGCTACAGCGGCAGCAGAATGCGCAGAGTAATCCCAACTTAATTATTACCTCTCTTTTGTAAACCATTTCTTCCCACCTTTGTATTTATTATGATTTTTGGAGCTGCTCAAGGACATTTCAAACTCTCTTACGACGAAAATCGTGCTAAACAATTCATGCACATCTATGAAAGGCTTGTGGAAGAGTCTTGGTCAAACCCAGAATTGAGAGAACGCCTGAAATCTGATTTAAGTGGTGTCTTGGAAGAAAATGGTTTTGATACAGAAGGATTTAAGTTTGTGGCTTATGAAACAGATTACAGCAACACGCTACATCTTCCTCTTCCTCAAAAACCGACCAGTGACGTTTTGAGTGAAGAGCAATTATCCTCCTTATCA